>LUMT01000078.1_pt1 | contig 40091 bp, 40 predicted proteins | sample 729741 | NCBI WGS metagenome assembly LUMT01 (sample SAMN03860299, study PRJNA289734) | marine metagenome | biome: seawater column; feature: ocean; material: water; isolation source: Red Sea water column Station 192 - depth 50m | place: Saudi Arabia: Red Sea | collected 2011-10-15 | depth 50 m
CTCAGAAGAGATAGCATTTTTTGTGTATACGGAGATCCTACATTTCCAAATACTTTTATAGGATCTGTCATTAGATTCTATCCTATGGGATTCCCAGCCTCATCACCAAGCTTAATTGCTTTTTGAAATGCTTCTCTAGCTTCAATATTAGAAACATATTTTTTAACATTAGTCATTTCATCACTTACACAACCCAATCTGTTTGCCATATAACAAGAATGTCCTAACATACAATCAGCTGCTGAAAATTCACCAATCAAGTAATCTTTATCATCTAAAAAATCATTTACTGGAGATAATGATTTTGAAAGTAAATTTTTAGCTTGATTTAAAACTGTTTCATCTCTTCTATCAGGTGGTAGCAATACTGTTTGAACCACAATTTGATTCATTGGAGGCATCACCATTCCCTCACAGAAATGAAACCATTGAAGATAATATGGATATTCATCAGAATTTATATCAGGTTTAAGTCTACCGTTACCATATTTATCAAGTATGTATTGAATAATGGCTCCAGATTCAAATATCGAAATATCTCCATCTTCTATAACTGGAACTCTACCTAAAGCATGTCTAGATCTGTGTTCTGGAGATTTTAGGCCTTCTTTTGTAAAAGGCAGCACCTCTAAGTCATATTCAATTTTAAGCTCTTCGAGAAGCCATGCAACTCGACCAGCTCTTGTTCCTGGTGTTAAATATAGTTTTATCATAGTTACTCCTTATTTTTTTACCATTTTTTGCGCATTTTTAATAAATTCTTTTGTTTTTTCCTCATCATCAAGATTTTTATCTATTTTAATTTCAATTGGCACTTTTATACCTTTAAGCATCCCAGGTTGCTCATACATAGCATCCTTCCATCTCTCTAAGTTTTCTAATCCATCAGTTGAAACACCAGACCATTTATGTGTTCTTACCCAACACCAGTTTGCAATATCAGCAATTGAGTATTCATCTGCAAGCCATTTATTATCTTTTAGATGTGTATCAAGTACTTCAAACAACCTTCTTGATTCATTTTGATATCTATCAATAGCAGGTTGTATTTTTTCAGGAAAATACCTAAAAAATACATTTGCCTGTCCCATCATTGGACCAACTCCACCCATTTGAAACATGAGCCATTCTAAAACTTTTGCTCTTTTTGCAGGATTTTTTGAGATCAATTTATTTGCTTTATCAGCCAAGTAAATCATTATTGCTCCAGATTCAAAAATAGAGAGATTATTTGATGTATCTACAATTGCAGGAATTCTTCCATTAGGACTAATTTTTAAAAAATCAGGTTTCTTTTGTTCACCCTCAGAAAGATTAACAAGTATTGCTTTATAGTCCATGCCCAATGCTTCGAGTGTGCATGAAACTTTATGACCGTTTGGAGTTGGAGCTGTATATAATTCAATCATTTTTAATCCTTTATAAAATCAATTAATACTTTAGATAATTCTTTTGGTTTAGTCCATTGAAAAAAATGGCCACCACCAATATTTTTAGCTCTTATAGCATTAGGTACCATTTTCAATACATCCTTTTCCATATCATTAGTTACAGGATCATTGCCAGCAAAAACAGATAAAAATGGTTTATTAGTTTTATTATAAAATTCTCTTGCTTTTTTTTGGGCATCTAAAGATTTATCTGGAATTATTGGTACATGACTTGGCATAGCTCTACATCCCATTTTATATTTAGGAGATGGGAAAGGGGCCTCATATGCTTTCATTAAATCACTCATATAGGGTGATATTTTAGATAATCCTAATTTATGAAAAAAATAATGATTTCTAATTTGATTATTTGGTTTTTTTTCCATCATTGTTGAATTTAATAAACCAACAGGAAGATTTTTCGTATCCCAACAAAATTTTTGCCAATACATAAATTTTAATGCAGGATGTGTTTTACCAGAATCCATCTTCCTTACTTCTTTAAACATGTTAAGCGGAGTAAGTTTTGTATTTGATTTCCTAAATTCATGCACTTCATCGATCACAGCCTTTGGAGTATTTGGCATATAGGGTAATCCGGTATTACCCATAGATATTTTTGTAAATCTATCTGGGTTATCAACAATCATTCTAAGGCCGATTAATCCACCCCAATCTTGACCAAAAAATATTAAATCATTTAAATTATTTTTTACTAACCATTGATTCATCCAATCAACTTGATTCTGGTAACTATAATCATTTCTTGAGGCTGGCTTGTCTGACTTACCATATCCAACTAAATCGGGTGCGATTACTCTTATTCCAGAATCATTAAGGATAGGTATCATTTTAGAGTATAAATAACTCCAAACTGGTTGGCCGTGCATCGCTAATAAAATTGGACCATCCGATGGACCTTCATCGATATGATGTATTCTTATTTCAGTTCCATCATCTGCAAAAATATCTGTGTATATTGGATTGAATGGGTAACCTTTAATATTTGCGAAATACTTATCAGGAGTTCTCAGTACCTTCATTAAAAATCTTTAATCACTCCATCGTTTATTAATTCTTTGATTAATTCTTCAAATGGGTCGTCCTGTCCAAAATAATACTTTCCTTTATATACATTTAAAGGAACTCCATGATGGCCAGCTTCTTTTTGATCTAATTGATTCATTTCAATTTCCTCAATTAAACTCTTTTCATTTGATTTTATTGATTCCCTGACTTCACCTAAATCTTCTCCAAAATCAGCTAGCAGATCTTTTAATTTATCTTCTGAATTCCAGTTCTTAACGCTCCATATCAAGGTTGATAATTCATATGCAAACTCTATTCCCTTACCTCTATTACACATTAACTGGCCCATATGACAAACATCAAATATATAAGGTTGATGATCAGCTATTTTTCCAGTTAATGTATTCTGTCTTATTGGATCAGGCTTTATTGGCATGTTTAATGGCATATTTAATTTTTTTGCTTTTTTCTTAAAGTCTCTAATGAATGGAATAAAGAAAAATATATTTTTGTTATCAAACCATTCAGGCATTCTTATAGCTATGGGATAAACGATTTTAAAATTTATATCCAATTTATATTCATTCTTAAGTTTAAGCATTCTTGGAAGAATTAAATATGAATAAGGACTTCTGTATGAAAAATAAAAATCAATCATATTATGTACTTCCTTTTTTTAATGACAAATAAAACATTATCATAAAGTATATTAATATTGGTACATTCCCAATTACCCCAGGAGGTGTGTTTATATAGTAATCATCGGTTAAAGGGTGAAGTGAACCTGAAATTAATCTAAAGCAATGATCTAAGAGACATATCATATATATTAACGGTACGAGGCTTTTATATTTAATAAATAAAATTAATAAAACTAATGTTAATGATGCCTGTGTAGCTCCCCAAAGCGATGCAAATAAATAAACTAAGTTATTCGGATCTATAGTATCTATAATTGGAAGTTCTTTTATTGTTGCAATTCCAACAAGACCAGCATTTTCTGAGAGGAAATGTACAAGTGATCTAAATATATACAAAGCAAAAATAGGATAAAGACCATATATCGCAAATTTAGAACCTTTGTAATCATCATTTAATTTATTAGGAAAAAGTACCATTAATTTATTTTATCAATAACAATTTCATTATTACCTACAGGCATAACAACTCTAGTTCCATCGTCTGAAAGAGTATAGTCATCAAATATGCCTTCAATAGGTCTAAAAAATACTCTTTCCATTAAAGTATTTCGAGGTGTTGGTATGGAATGATAAATGAGTAGATGTTTTACATCCGCATCTCTTGCAATTTCACCTGCTTCCTTTATGCTCGTGTGATAATCCTGTATATCAAGAAGTATTTTGTCCAATTGGGGTATTGGGGCGAGTTTTCTCATTCTTTCAACAATATCTATTGATATAGCCGAATGCACAAGAAGATCAACATTCTTAGAATATTTTTGAACAGTTCCATCATGAATAGTGTCTCCACTTATAACAACTGTTCTTCCCTTATAAGATATTTTAAAACCGAATGACGAATTAACAGGATAATGATCAACTACAAAAGGTAATATTTCTAATCCAGGAGTATCATTTGGAATTAATTGATTGTCCATAATTTGGATCGCATTAAATCCTGCAATACTCATTGGTAACATTTCATCTCCATGATGTTCATTCCTATATTGATAATCCGGTGAGTATGCTAGCTCAAAACCTTTAGTAATAAGATTTATTCCCTCTGGTCCATAAACTTTTAATGGTGCAGTCCTCCCTTGAATCCAAGATTGAAGATGTGCATCTGGCAAGTCCGCCATATGATCTGAATGCATATGTGTTATTAAAACTGCCTTTACATTTGGCCATGGCAATTGATACTGTGTGAGGTTATTAACACTTCCATTACCCATATCAAAAATATAAATGTCATCACCAGCTTCTACAAGTACACAAGATTCAGCTCGTCCAGGAGAAGGAAGAGGGGATCTTGAACCACAAATAACAACTTTTAATGTATCTTCTTTATCTAGAAAAGGTTCTGCACTAAAAAGAATATTTTGTATACCAATATTTAAAATTCTGTCTTGAACCGAATGAGAGTTTATTGATACTAGACCAAACCACAAAGCTTATAATAATTAATATTTTTTTCATATTTTTAGATTGTTTCTATATTGAGCTGACCCTCTAGTCCTGCATCTCTATGAACATGAATCTTTTGATATTCTGGATCCATTGTCATATCAAACATTGCTTTTCTATTTGGATACTTAGCAATTGCAACAGCATCCCATAAATCTTCAACTTCACCTAACATTAATCTACTAACTTTACCTGCAAAAATAAATTCACCACCATACTTTTCAACTAAATTTATTACTTCAGCAGCATAAAGACCATATGCCTCTTCTCCGGTCAGATTATTATCACGACCATCATCATATTTAGCTTCATCTTTAAATTTAAGCAAATTCACCATTGATATAGGCCCAATTTCAGAATTTTCTAAGAAACCATTTATTTGAGCTTCGTTGGGCATAACTTTGTTTTCAACTTTCATAACTAAAACACCTTTGACATATATTACGTCAATATATTATCTTTTAGTATATTACTGGAGAATGCTGATGAATAAAGTTTTTTCAATTTTATTTTTTATTCTTATTATATCTATTGGACTATTCCAATTCATTCGAAACTCTGAACCATCTATTAATTATGAGAGATTCAATTTAGTTTCTCCTGGAATATTAAGAACACCTGATAAACGATTTGAAGACTTAAAAGATTATCCGTTCACACCTAATTATTTAACAATTGGTGATACAAGGATTCATTATATTGACGAGGGACCTAAAGATGGACAGATTGTTTATTTACTTCATGGAGAACCTACATGGAGTTATTTATTTAGAAAAATGATACCAACTCTTGTAAACGAAGGATTTAGAGTTATTGCGCCAGATATGGTTGGATTTGGTAAATCTGATAAATATATATCAACAGATGATTATTCACATCTAATGCATGTTGAAAAGATGACTCAATTAATTGTAGAACTTGATTTAAAAAATATTACCGCACATTTTCATGATTGGGGTGGACCAGTTGGATTTCGAGTATTAGCAGAAGAACCAAATAGATTCGATAGAGTTATTGCAACCAATACAAGTTTGCCTGCAACTGGAAGAGGTTTTTTGAATGACTTGAGAGGCTACATAATATGGCCAATATTTAAATTTACGATATGGCTTCAAGGACCAGCAACTTGGGAAGAATTTATTGGTGGTGATGGTTTTACAAATTGGATTCGATACTCAACTTACACAGATAATATTGATGTTGGTGGAATTATGCAGATTCTTGGGTCAGTAACTGATGAAGAAAGACTTGCTTACGAAGCTCCATATCCAAATGCTTCATTTAAAGCAGGAGCACAGATTTTTCCATATTTAATTCCAAGCGAAATTAGAAAAAATGAAATGGCATACAGAGATGTACTTGAAAAATGGAACAAACCTTTCTTAATCGCCAATTCAGATAATGACCCTGTTACTGGTAATAATCCTGAATTAGTTGAGCTTTTAAAAAGAATACCTACCGCACAAGAAATTGTCATAAGTGGTCCTGGACATTTTGTACAAGAAGAAGCAGGACCTGAATATGCTCAATTAATAATAGATTTTATTAATGAAGCTCCAATGGGTTGGATTGCAAGAAGCCAACTTGCCTCGGCAGTATGTGAAGCAGGTGGGATGGGAATAATAGAAACTTCATCTGGCGAAATCGATAATTGTAAAAAAGAAATTCAAATGATGTCAGACCTAACTAATAAACCATTTGGTGTTAATTTACCTTTATTATTTTTAAAAGATGACTCAATGGTTAATTTTTGTGTCGAGTCGGGTGTTAAATTTGTAACAACTTCTGCTGGTGACCCTACAAAATATGTTGGTATATTGAAAGATGCAGGAATAACTGTATATCATGCTGTCCCTAGTCTTGATGGTGCGATTAAAGCAGCAGATGCTGGTGTTGATGGTCTTGTCGTTGAGGGTACTGAAGGAGGTGGATTTAAAAGTCCTATTGAAGTTGGTCTTTTAGTTCTCATTCAATCTATAAGACAAAATTTAGATTTGCCAATAATTGCTGCTGGTGGTATTGCAGATGGTGCTGGAATGGCCGCTGTATTTGCTGCAGGAGCGGAGGGCATTCAAATGGGAACAAGATTTGTCTCAAGTTTAGAAAGTCCAGTTCATGATAACTTTAAAAATAAAATTATTGATTCAGGTATTGATGGCACATATATATTAAATAAAAAATCAAAACCAGTAATTAGGGCGCTTAAATCACACTTAACTAAAGAAATTAATGATAAAGGCGAGATGGATATGACTGCACTTATAAATATTAAAGATTTATATTTTGGTGGTGATATGGAGGCAGCTCCGGCTTTATCTGGTCAATCATCAGGATTAATAAATGAAATAAAACCAGTAAAACAAATCATTAATGAAATTATTAAAGACTTCAATTCGATTTGTGATTCAATGAGAGAATTAAAGTTTTAGGAAAAGATAGCTAACCTTTTTCAGAATCTTCTAACTTTTCTCTTAGCATTAGTTTTTTTAAACTAATTTTATCTTTAAGAGTCATGATATAGGCAGAAATTGCTAATATAAGTATGCCTGCTGCTTCATAAATTATATTTATAGCATTAACATCTTTGCTTTGAAGAATAATCATTCTTGTTAAAGCAGTCATTGCAATGATAAGTGGAAGAGTTACAGGTATTCTGTTATTAGCATAAAATGAAGCAACCATTCCAAGCACCTCAGCATAAATAAATAATAAAAATAAATCACTCAGATTTACAATTTTTACATCAATCATTCTTATAATTTCAGAAGTTGTTGCAAATATAGTAGCTAAGGCAATTAAAAATAATAAGACTCTTTCTGAAATCCAAATAAATTTTTGGACATAATTTGTATCGTTCATGTTTAATAATATTACATATATTTTAATTCATCTCAAATTTAGTTTTTTGGTGGCATTAAAAATAATTGAGATGTCTTTTCCATATACTCCTTATAGTCCAATCTATTTTTAAGACTCCTTTCATCCATCATTGGACATGATGCAAAGACAAATAATGCTAACATAGCTAGTGGGCAAATTATTAGCCAGAATGGTGCAAACTCTGAACTCATACTCATAAAAAATATACCAAACCAAAACCCAATCTCTCCTAGATAATTTGGATGTCTAGAATATTTCCATAACTTGTATTTCATAGTTTTACCTTTATTTTCTGGATTTTGTCTGAACCCTCTCATTTGTTCGTCAGCTACAGTCTCAAGTACTACTGCAAGAAATGTAAAAATAGATGCAAAGTATAAGCTTATCGTTACCTCTACATCATAAGTGAATATATAGATAAGTGGATATAAACAAATATTTACAATGAATGTTGGGAATAGATGTATACCAAAAAAATTATTGAACTCAGCTTGAAATTTATTTGTATTTTTTAAATCTATATATCTAAAATCTTCATGCTCAAATCCTCTCCAACTTATAAGCCAATTTCTAGTTAATCTAGCTGCCCAAAATATTATTGGTAAAGTAACTAAGAGTTTTAACAACAAAGAATTTTCTGAATTCAATGCTAAATATATAACTATGGGAACTGGGGCGACTGACCAAAAAGGGTCATATAGACTTGAATTTTTGAGTATTACACTCCCAATATATATAAAAATTGTTGCATAAACATGCCAGATTGTGATTTTTAACCAAATAAAATCTAATGAATTTGGTAAAAGAATATATGATACATAAAAAGATAAAAAATAAATTAATATACAAAGAAGCTGACTTACTTTCCTATCTTTGATCATATAAAAAGGGGCCAAATGGCCCCATATTTTTGTACTATTTACTTGACCAAGTTATTGCTAACTGAAACGCAAGAATAAATAAAACAAATGCTGTTTGAAGCGGTGATCCAACAACAAGTGGAAAATCAAGGTATTCAGCCATTCTTTCACCTGACGCTGCCCCAATTTCATTTAATTGAGTTACGGCGGATTCTAAAATAGAAGCACCTATTTGATTTACTCCAAACATAAAAGCTGCAACAAATATACAAAATACTGATGTAAAAACTTTTGCTAGCATATTTGCATCAGGATTGTTGTAAATATTATTAGCCATTCTAAAACCTAACCATGTAAATAGAACCATTCCAACAAAATACATAGCATTTTGAATAAAGCCTACTTGCATTAAGTTTAATATTTGATATTCAGCCATAATTATCCTCCCTTATTAATTGATTCTTTATAATAGTATAAATAATTAAATTACGTTACAAAGATTTAAAAAAATATATAAATAATTTATACACATATATATGTAGAATTAAATTTAAATATATTTAATACTGATATATAAGGAGGATATAAATTATGTTTATAAAAAAGTTTATTTCATTATTTTTAATATTTTCATTCAATCTCTATTCGGATGATACAGAAACTCAATCATTTCCAGGATTAATATCATCAGATGTATTTAATATGGGAAATGGAATGGAAATGCACATTGAAAGAAGAAAAACTTGTAACCAAGGAACTGTTCCAAAACATTTTCATCCAGCAGCTGGAACATTAGTCTATGTTTTAGATGGTGTTTCGCAATCTAAATCAACCGGTAAATGGAAATCATATTCTAATAATGAATACTGGTTTGAAAAATCCGACTGGGTTCATGGAGGTGAGACAGATGCTCCAGATTTAGGTAATGCTTGTTCAGATCTATTAGTTATTAGAGTTGCAGAGTCTGGCAAAGATCACACTGTTTTTATAGATTAATTAAATTAAAATAAATAAACCCGTTTTAATGCGGGTTTTTTTATTTTTAATTTTTGAATTAAAATAGACTTAGAAAATTATATTTCATTATTTATGCCAAATAAAAAAGCAAATATCACTGAAGTAGTTTTAAGAGACGGACAACAGTCTTTAATTGCTACCAGGATGAAAACTAGTGATATGTTACCGGTTCTAAAATTATTAGATAAAGTTGGATATTCCTCATTAGAGGTATGGGGAGGCGCAACATATGACTGTTGTTTAAGATATCTAAAGGAAAATCCATGGGATAGATTAAAAATATTTAAAAAACATATTAAAAAAACAAGGTTACAAATGCTTTTAAGAGGCAAAAATCTTGTTGGCTATAAGGAATACGATGACTCGGTTATTTCTCTTTTTATTAAAAACGCGGTTAAAGAGGGCATTAATATATTCAGAATTTTTGATTCGCTTAACGATATAAATAATATTAAATCTTCAATTGAATATGTAAATAGAGAGGGTGAGAATTCTCAAGGTACAATCTGTTATACAACTAGCCCTGTGCATAATGAAAAATACTGGATTACTCTAGCAAAAAATATTGAGGATATTGGTGCTAAATCATTAGCTATAAAAGATATGGCAGGCTTGCTTAGACCAAATGTTGGTTTTGATTTGATAAAAAAACTTAAGAAAAATTTAAAAATTCCTATTTATCTTCATACACACTCAACCACAGGATTAGCTGATGCAACTAATTTAAAAGCATATGAGGCCGGTGTTGATAACATTGATACTTCAATATCATCTTTTAGTAATCTTTATGCTCATACTGCAACAGAAAGTTTCATTTCTATGATATATAAAGACTCAGATAACCCCTTTGATATGAAATTATTAACAAAAATTGCTGAGTATTTTCAATCAATAAGACCTAAATATATTCAATATGAAGGATCTATGAGGGGTGTTGATATTAATATGCTTCTTTATCAGGTGCCTGGTGGTATGTTGAGTATTTTAGAAAAACAATTAGTTGATCTTAAAAAACAAGATAGACTGAAAGATCTTATTGATGAAATACCAAGAATTAGAAAAGATGTTGGATATGTCCCATTAGTTACACCATCATCTCAAATAGTTGGTGCTCAAGCATTAATGAATGTTCTAGATAATGAACGATATAAAACATTAAATAAAGAATTTATTGATTTAGTTAATGGCAAATATGGAAAAATTCCAGGAAAAGTAAATAAGAAACTTTTAAATAAAATTGATAAAAATATTTTAGACGAAAGCACTGAAAATTTTACAATCGATAGCTATAAAAAAGATTTTTCTGAATTTTGTAAAACCAATGATCTCAAGGATTTTTCTAATAAAGAGACAGATTTATTGAATTACATATTATTTCCCAAAGAATCAAAAGAATATTATCTGTCTTTAAATAAACACACATGGAATGATGTTGTTGGTCTTCAAGAAGGCTTTGGGTTATTCATAGAATAATTTATGAATACTAATATTTGGAATACCATTAAAGATGAGGTTAAGCTTAGAATCGGTGCTGAGCCATCTCTTGAGCCTTATTTAAATCAATTAATTTTATCTCAGAAAAACTTAACAGATTCGGTTGCCTCCGTGCTTGCATCAAAACTAAATAGTGATGCTTTATCATCTTCTAAAATAAAAGAATTTATTCTAGATGTATATAAGAAGTGTGATCATATCGAAGATGACCTAATTAATGATTTAATTTTTTTTAAAGATCATGATCCTGCATGTAAATATTTTTCAACACCAATTCTTTTTTATAAAGGTTTTCAAGGATTAGCTACATATAGAGCTGCTCATTGTTTATGGAATGATAATAGACATACTATGGCACTTTTCTTTCAAAATAGAGCATCTGAAATTTTTGGTGTTGATATACACCCAGCTGCAAAAATTTCTGGAGGTGTGATGATAGATCATGCTACAGGTGTCGTTATAGGTGAAACATCTGTAATTGATGAAAATGTTTCTATATATCAGGGAGTTACGCTTGGTGGAAAAGGTTTTGAGAATGGTGATAGACATCCCAAAATTAAATCAGGTGTATCAATATTTGCTTCAAGTACCATTTTAGGAAACATCACAATTGAGAAGAATGCAAAGGTTGCTGCAGGAAGCCTTGTATTAAAAGATGTTAAAAAAAATACTACTGTTGCTGGTATCCCTGCAAAAGAAATTTAAATTTAAACTGATTTATATAAATCTATCTCTTCATTGTTCATTTCTGAATCAATTGAATCAAATAATACACTAGACATGTACCTTTCAGCTGTATCAGGAATCATACATAAAATATTTGAACCAGGTTTTGCTTTTTTTGCTACTTTTATAGCAATTGCAAAAGTTGAGCCCCCAGAGACGCCGGTTATTATTCCTTCTTTTTTTGCCAATTCAGTTGACCAGAAAATTCCATCATCACCTGATACTGGTATTAATTCATCATAATACTTTTCATCAATGGCTTCTTGAAGTACAAGAGGAATAAAATCAGTTGTCCATCCTTGAATTGGATGTGGGTTCCAGGATGGATGAGACTCAGCCGCTGAGCCATCTGAATTTCTTTTTTGAATATTATTACTACCGATAAGTGGCGCAACATCTGGTTCTGTTAAGATTAATTTAGTTTTTGGCATTTTTTCTCTTAATAATCTTGAAACGCCAGTAAATGTTCCACCTGTTCCATATCCAGAAACCCAATAATCTAATCCAATTTCTTTAAAATCATCATATATCTCAATTCCTGTTGTTTCTTCATGAATTTTTGCATTATCTTCATTTTCAAATTGCCTTGCATAAAACCATTTATTTTTATCAACTAACTTCTTTGCTTTATTGTAGGCACCAGTTCCACCCTCAGATGCTGGTGTAAGCAAAACTTTTGCTCCAAGAAATCTCATTAATTTTCTTCTTTCAATTGAAGCACTATCAGGCATGGTAACTACAAGCGGATAGTTTTTTGAGGCACATACAAGAGCAAGACCTATACCAGTATTACCGCTTGTAGCTTCAACTATTGTTTGACCTTTTTTTAAAACACCTTTTTTTTCAGCATTATTAATAATACTGAGAGCTAAACGATCTTTTACTGAGCTGGCTGGATTAAAATATTCTGCCTTAACATATAAATTTGTACCATTCACAGAGATATTTTTAATTTTTATAGAGGGAGTATTCCCAATAGTATCTAAAATATCTGAGTAAATCATAAAATATAAAATAAAATATTAATTTGTAGTATGAAACATCTTTTTGTAATATTTTAAATATAAATGTAACTAAATGGCAGTCATTATTTCAAATTAAATTTAGATAAATAAAGAGAGGGAATTAAATTGAGACTTAAAAATAAAACAGCAATTATAACTGGAGCAACTGGTGGAATAGGTGCAGCTACTTCAAAAAGATTTCTTGAGGAGGGCGCAAATCTTGTTTTAGTTGGAAGATCTGAGGAAAAATTAACAAATTTAATGAATTCTTTAAATAATCCAACTAATGCTATAACCTGTATAGCTGACTCAAAAGATGAAAAAGCAATAAGTAAATCTATCAATGATGCATGTGAAAAATTTGGTTCACTCGACATAGTGATGGCAAATGCTGGTACTGAAGGAATTGTAAAACCGTTAACTGAATTCACTGTTGAGGAATTTAATGATGTTATTGATATTAACGTAGTAGGTGTTTGGCTGTTTATGAAATATGCTTTTCCTGTGATGCAAAAACAACAAAGTGGTTCTTTTATAGCAGTTGCTTCAACAGCTGGACTGATAGGATTTAATGGCTTATGTCCTTATATCGCAAGCAAACATGCTGTGTGCGGCATGGTTAAAACAGCTTGTTTAGAAAATGGTCCGATGAATGTTAGAGTTAATGCATTAGCACCAGGACCTGTTGATAATAGAATGATGGCTTCTTTAGGTAAGCAATTAAATCCAGATGATCCTTCATCTGTTGTAGATATGGTTAATGGGATGGTTGCAACTAACAGATATTCAACTAATGAAGAAATCGCAAATCTGGCATTATTTCTTGGTTCTGATGAGTCATCAAATTGTTCAGGATCAGTATATGTATGTGATGGAGGATATACTGCAGCTTAATGAATAATTTACAAAATATTTTATGCATATTTTTTTTCATACCTTTTGTATGGTCTGATCAATTACAAAATCAAAGAGGTATGACAAATCTTCTTGGATATGAAACTTATCAAAGATGTTCTGAACAGATGAGTAATCCAGAATCAAAAATATATGAATTGTCTTATAAAAGAACATCTACTATGCCTCTTTCACCATTTGCTGGTGAATATAAACCCAAATTTCTTCCTGAAATACCATGGGCTGGTTCTAAACAAGTATTTACAATGGATGTATTAAACGAAAATGTTAACGATGGAAATCAAGGCACTCAAATGGATGCTTTAGGACATTTCGGTTACACAGATGAAGTTTGGAATGGAGAAGGCGTGGCTGACTTGTCTTCACTTAAATACTTTGGAGATCTAAAAGGAAAAGATGTAAAACCAACACCTGATTCGCCTCTGAAAAAATTAGGTATTGAAACTGTTCCACCCATAATAACAACAGCAGTATTTCTTGATGTACGAAAACATATATTTAATGGGATTGCTATGAAAGCAGGTGAATATGTAACTGTTAAACATGTTGAAGATACAATTAAAAAAACTAGTTTAAAGGATAGAGGAATCCTCCCAGGAGACGTAATTTTAATAAATACTGGTTGGAGCGATAATTATCAAGATCCTGATGAGCTTGGTATTTATTATAAAAAGGCACCTGGTGTTTCATATAATCTTGTTAAGTATCTGAGTGAAAAAAAAGTTGTTGGAGTTGGATTGGATACATGGGGCGTCGATACATTTGCAGACGAGGATGAGTATGGTCCTGAAAGAGCTCAAAATCCAGATGGTATAGCTAATCCTGCTCATCATTACTTTTTAACACAATCTGGTGTGCACACATTAGAAAACTTTAATTTAAAGGGTCTGTCACAAGATAATGTAGAACTTTCTTGCGTCATAATTCTACCTTTAATGACTGAAGGTAGTGCTGCATCTCCGATAAGACCTGTTGCAATTGGAAAGGGCACCTAAAATTATTTTTTATAAATTTACGTAATAAAAATTTGTTTAGCAGTGTTTTCTAATTCAGATTGTAAAACACTATTATTTAAATGGAATCTATCAATCTCTAATTTAATATCAACATTTTTAAATTTCTCTAAACCTTTTGTAAACCAGTTATCATTTATTTCAATATTATTTTTTGTATATATATCATATGAAAGTAACCAAGATTTAAAATCTAGTTCAACCACTTTATTTATTAAATCTTTACACTTTTCAATATTATTAGAAAAATAATAGCCTGTTAATAATGCGTAAATTCTTCTATCAGAGGTGCTCTGGCCTTGAGGGATAGGATCTAACTCATAAGCTTTTTCTAAATGATTAATTCCCTCGCTAATATTATCTGTTCTTATTAATATCTCACCATAAACAGAAGATACTCTAGGATCATTGGGATTAAGTTGATAAGCTTTGGAGCCATGATCTAATGCTTTATCAAAATCATGCAGTGAAAGATGAACTTCGGCTAACATTCTATGAGCTTCAAAATCATTATTATTAAGTTCTACAGCCTTATTAATATTATTCATTATTTCTATCATCAGATTATCAGTATCCTGTCTATATCCTCTTCCATAGGCTTGGCCTAGTGCACAAGCTTTCCATGCATAAGCTTGAGAATTATTAGAATCAGCTTTTATAGATTGATCTAAAACTCTAATACTTTCTTGATTATCTTCTTTTGTAAACTTGTGATGTAATTCCTTTCCTTTTAATAAACACTCATAAGAATTCATATTTTCTGTAGGTTTTCTTTTCGCTCTTTCAAGACTTGATAATTCTATTTCTCCAATTAAAGAAATAGTAATTTTTCTAACAATTTCGTCTTGAATATCAAATATATCTTCTTTTACTCTGTCATACTTATTTGCCCAAATTACTTTTCCTTCGTTTAATTCCGATAGCTCAACAGAAATTCTTATTCTTTCGTTTATTACTCGTATGCTTCCAGAAACAACATAATCAATACCAAAGTCTTTTTTAAACTCATTCAAAGAATATTTTTTTTCTCTATAGTCAAAGCATGACTGTCTTGAAAGAATTTCAATTTCCTTAATCATTGAAAATTCTGTAATTAAGTCTTCAACAATACCATCCACTAAAAAAGCACCATCATCATCTTTATTTAAATTTGTAAATGGAATTACAGCTATTTTTTGTTTATATGAACCTCCTTCAATTCTGTTAACTTCTTCTATTGATATTTTTGTGATAACTCCTTTTTTATTTAAAACATAACCAACTACAAGGACTATGGGTAATCCAATTGGAAGACCTATGAATAATAAACGCATAAACAAATCAGAGTTTAATCCAAGAAATGCTTCAACTTCAAAATATGGAAGAGCGATGTTTGCAAATTGTATTAATGCAAAACTTCCAACAAGATAGGCAGTTGTAATTTTCCAGAGATCTCTAAAGTACTTCACTAAATTTAAAGGTTTAGTTTTTTACTAGTACCTAATCCTGCTCCATATACCACAGCATTTAACCATAATCTGTTTGTTCCTAAAGTAGATCCTCTAAAATTTGGTTCTCCTGAGAATAGAATTATTTGTCCACTTCCAAGTCTTTCTCTTGTAACATATGCTGAGTTAGCAATTCTTTGAGCGGCCTCCGGCCATACTAAACCACTCATTCTAATATTTATATCTTTACCAGAAGGAATAGTTGACCAATTTAATACCTTTACTTCATTATTTTCAGGTGAGTCTATTATTTCGCCAATTCTCACAGCTGCTTGAGAATTCTTATCTGTCATTAAAACAGGGTAGTTACTATATAAAACTGGAAGTATTTCAGTAGATCCAAAAGTTAACCAGTGTTTTTGATCAGTTCTAGCTCCCACAAAAGATCCTGAGGGCATAAATAATGATTGCCATTTATCTCGATCTTCTAACTCCTTTTGTGATAATTTTTTCTTTGATGTTTCCCATGGATAAGAAATTTCTGTATTTACTTTGTTACCTAATACAGATTCATAATCAATTTCATCACTTAATGCATATATTTCTCTCTGTAAATCAATATTGAAATTATTACTTTTATCAAAACTATTTTGAATCTGTTTGACGTTCCCAACTCCTTCTTCACTAGTTAGTGCTCTCACACTACCATTATGAGCAATAAGTGTGCCACCTTGTTTCACCCAATCAGTTAGTATTGTTTTATTATTTTTTGATAAGCTTCCACCACTTGGAATGATGATTGTGTTGTAACGTCTTAAATCAGCATAATTAATAATAGATTTATTTATTTGACTATGTCTGATACCTAAATGATGATCAATTGACCACCAACTCACGCCAACATCATAAGAATTAAATCCTTCATGACTTAAAATTGCAACTTTTGGTCTTTCTAGCAGATTAAAGTGCTCACCACCCCAATCAGGTAATTCTTCAGGACCAAATCCAGATTCAATTGAAACAACAGATAGTTCTAAATTTCTAGCAATCTTTTCAACTAACATGTGTAAATCAGTCATAAAGGGATTATCCATTCCTAAGACGACAACACTGCCTCTTGATAATTCGTGACCTGATAAAGAAGTCGACTTATTAATGATTCTTACCTCAACACCTAGTTCCATTAACCGAGCTGCAAATGCTACTGAGCGATCGTCATTGCCATCAACGGACCACATTAATGCATCTTTATCAATCTCATAGTTAGTCTGATTAAATTCCCATGGAGATAGGTTATTAGTTATATTTTCTGGAACAGTTATACTTGGCAAACCGTACATCATTGTAAGATTGAAGGCTGTTGTATCGTACATAATTGATGATCCATCTCTTAAATTTGCTTGTTTTTCTTTAACAAGTACTGATTCATCGATTTCTGCATCGAACTCAAGCATTGCAGCTATAATAGGGGCTTCAGCCTGTCTATTCGGGATAATTAGACTTCCTACAGGAATTGAAAAATTATCATCTATATCACCTGATTGTTTTAATACATTCTTTACTAATATCGGCTTGTTATTTTTATAAAGTTCTATATCTTGGAATTGTAACTTTTCAATTAATGTTTTTAATCTACCTATATTTTCTGTTGGTAAAATTACAAAAGTTTGATTAGCATATTTACTGTCTTTAGATACATTATATTTTCTTCCCTCCCAAAAATCCCTATACATTGCTTTTGAATTTTCTTTAAGAGTTTTTAAATTCACCATTGTGCTGACATATTGATGATGAACAGATTCTTTATAAGACTGAATTGTTCCTTCAGGTCTTTTTACACCATCTTCAGCCATTCTGGATTGTTCATAAAGAATTCCAAGAGTTCCTCTAAATTGGACATAAAATGAGTATCCTGGATAGAGATCTTCATGCCATTCACCTGTATAGAATCTCCAGTTCCTATCATCAAATGCATTACCTTGATCTTGCGCAAAAACATTACCCCATTTTATTAAATCTCTATCTATATTTTTATTAATTGGTTCTCTAGGTGGGCCAGTCATAAATGTGTCTTGTGGACCCATTTCATGAGCATCGACAAGTATTTGAGGCTTCCATTCATTTATTAATTCAACTCGACCTCGAGTTTCAGGTTGTGTTACATATATCCAATCTCTATTTAAATCAAAAAAATAATGATTTGTTCTGCCGTATGGCCAATCTCCTGTATGAATAAGAGATTGATCATCATAATTTGGGGCTGTTCCACGATATTGTTCCAAAGATTTTGCAAATCTTGCACGACCATCAGGATTCATTAATGGATCAATAATTATTAACATATTGTCTAACATATCTATAGTTTCTTCATCATTGCTGGCAATAAAATGATAAATGCTAGCCAAAGCTGCATCTGCTCCAGAAGTTTCATTTCCATGAATGGAGTAGGCCATCCACGCAATTGCAGGTAGATCATTTATTAAAGCTCTAGCCTTATTTGCATTTGTATTTTCTCCATCAGCAAGTAAATTCACATTTTTTTTAATTTCATCTAATTTGGCTAAATTTGATGGAGACGAAATAAATAATGCATATAAAGGACGTCCTTCATGACTTTTAGCATATTCTTTTACTATCATTCGGTTTGATTGATTAGCCCAACTTAATATCGCTTCAGAAATTTGCTCAGGTGTTGCAACACGCTCACCAATTTTAAAATCTAAAAATTTGTTTGGATGATCAATATCATCATTATAAGAACCATCAAGTATATTTTCTTTATAAAGATCTTTTGAAAATGATGTAGGTTCCATCAATGTTGATGATAAGAGATTTGTAGATAATATAGTGATTAGTAATAGTTTAAGCATTTATCAGGCTCCGTTTGAGTCATTAAAGTTTATTTGTAATTCTTATCATAAAAGTATAGTTTAATAGATAAAATATAGACAATAATTAAATATATTTAAATATGGAGAAATTTTAAATGCGCTACCTATATATATTGTTTTTTTCATTTTCATTAATTGCTGATGATCATTTAATTGCTGATGATAAATGCAAGGAGATTACAAAAGATAATTTAGTTGAAAGAACTTTTTCAAATTCCTTTAATGGCATATTCAATGGTAAGAAAATTGAATATGTGGCAAGTTTGAAAGAAAAAATTATCTATGAAAAAGATAATCCTAACTTACCTATGGCATCTTTTTTCTATACAGAATATATAGCAAAAGATTCAAATATTAACAGACCGGTTATATTTAGTTTTAATGGTGGTCCTGGTTCAGCTTCATTGTGGCTTCATATGGGTGTTTTAGGGCCAAAAGTTATAAAAGTTCCTAGTGATGCTACCGATGATGGTGCTCCACCATATAACATTGTAGATAATAAATTATCTCCACTTAGCGATGCAGATTTAGTTTTTATTGATCCAGTTGGTACTGGTTACAGTAGAGCAATTGGGTGTCATAAGGGAGAAGAGTTTTGGGGTGTAAACGAGGATCCAAAAATTATTGCAGAATTTATTAGACGTTGGATAACTGATAGTAAAAGATGGAATTCTCCAAGATATATTTTAGGAGAGAGTTACGGAGGTATTAGAGGCCCATTGTTGATATCTGAATTAAGATCAGGTGATATTACGCCAATAGAAATTAATGGATTATTAATGGTGGCGCCTGCATCAGATTATCAATATCTAGTCTTTCATCCAGGTAATAATAGCCCTCATTATGGATTTTTACCGTCCTATGCGGCAACAGCATATTATCATGGAAAGATAGATACTGATAAAACTTTGACTGAATTTTATAATGATTCAAAAGAGTTTAGCTTAAATGAATATGGACCAGCACTTTTGAAAGGTTCAAGGATTGAAGATAATGAAAGAAATAAAATTATGGAAAAATATTCATTTTTTACTGGGCTAAGTAAAAGATTTGTTGAAGATTTTGATATGAGAGTTGATCCATCAAGTTTTAGGAAAGAATTATTAAGAGACGAAGGATTTTCAGTAGGAAGACTAGATTCGCGATATAAGAATTCTGACTATATATCAGGTGGTCAATATTCGGATACAGATGTTTCGAGTGAAGGTTTCATGTCTGCATATGTAACAGCTATTCATACCTGGTTCAGTGAAATCGGTGTTGAAATGGAAATGTTATATCAGAGTGGTGATTCGGAAGTTTTTTATAGTTGGAAACATCCGCAACAATGGAAGGGCAATGATTTTGGTTATGTGAATACAGTTCCTCATATTGCTAGAGCTCAAAGATATAATAAAGATTTTAAAGTATATGTTTCGTGTGGACTATATGATCTTGCTACTCCATGCTTTACAGCTGAAAACTTTATGAATGATAACTCAGTCGATATGTCTAGAGTAATATTTTCTGAATTTGAATCAGGTCATATGATGTATAACCATCAACCTTCGTTTGATAAGTTTTTAAATGAAGTTACAAGTTTTGTTAAATAGGAGGTAATTATGAAAAACTTAGTTATTGTTTCATTTCCAGCAAAAGAAAATATGTTAGATGCGCTTAAGAGCGCAATGACAGAAGCATTACCTGATACAAGAAGTTATGATGGATGTATTTCTGTTGATACTTACATCGAAGATTCTACTAATACAATTCACCTAATTGAAGATTGGGAAACTCTCGAACATCAAGCAAAATATCTTAACTGGAGAGTTGAAACAGGATTGCTCACACAATTAGACCCACTTCTAGAGGGTGGAGCACAAAGCATTAAGGTAATATTATGTGGTCCAAAACATTCAAACATATAAAATTCTTTGTTCTTTTATTTTCAGCAGCCATTAATGCTGATTATCAAATTACAGTATTAGCAACTAATATTTCTAATTTTGGAGGTTTTGGAGAATGGAGTTTTTCAGCGCTTTATGAAAGTGATAACGAATCTATACTTTTTGATACTGGATTCCATGAAGATACTGTTTTACATAACGCTAAAGTACTAAATAAAGATCTCTCAAAAGTTAATAAAGTTGTTTTAAGTCATTTTCATAGTGATCATACTGGGGGTCTTATTAAATTAAGAAAAACTTTTAAAGATATTAATAAAGATGCATTTAGTAAGGTTTATGTTGCGAGAGGATTTTTTGATCAAAGATACAAAAAAGATGGAACTAAAGAAGGTCCTGGAAACTTTGATGATTCTCTTGAATTTAAAAAAGTAGCAGAGGAGGAGGGAATAAAATTCATAATCCTAGATGATTATAAAATGGTCGCAAAAAATATATATGCAACAGGAACGGTAGATAGAAAAATTGAATATTATAATGGTCCCAAAGGCTTATATATAGATAAAGAGTTTAAAGTACCAGATATCATAAAAGATGATCAATCTGTTGGTATGTTAACTGATAAAGGTTGGATTATGATGTCCGGTTGTGGACATTCTGGGATAATCAATACAGCAAAAAAACTGCAGGAAATAAAAGATGTACCTGTTTATGGTGCTATTGGCGGCTTTCATTTATTTCAAGCTGATGACAATACTATAATTAAAACTGCAAACTGGCTTAAAAATAATGGTATGACTAAATTTATGGGCGGTCACTGTACAGGCATATATGCAGCAGAAACAATAGCTGAGATCATTGGGATTTCAAGACAAAACTTATCTCATACCGCAATAGGTAGTGTTTTAACAAAAGACTTAGAAATTATTAGAAGTTCTGTTGAATAGTTAGTCTGGTTTCGAGTACCAAATCATAGCAGATTGAAAAATCATTATTAATACATGTAGATAAATTATTAATGAAGAAAAGGGCGAACCTATCATAATATTTATTGCAATTATTGAAACAGATATACAAAAAACAGAACATAATATCTTGGGAGTGATTCTTACTGTGTCACCTCTATTGATTGCAGCTCTTAATCCTTGAGCTAAATTAAAGCCATAACATGTAAATATAACCATACAAAGGTAGATAATTTCGTTGTTTTCCATATTTATATAACTATAAAAAGACTATATGAGTGTTGAGTATAGGATAGGGACATATCAAATACAAATATATAACTTCGCATAATATATATTATGTTAAATAATATATTAGGAATACCAAATATGTTTACCAAATTGATTATCTGATACAGTTTTATTAGTTTCTAGGTAATATTTAAGCCCTTTTACAACTGAATTTAAGTAACTTTGCAGAACGTATTTAACATATAGATTGAATACTATTACATTAATAAATCTATATTTATATGGTAGATAAGGTTTTGCTGTGATTTTAATAATAGATTTGTTATTTAAATCTTTAACATTCCATGAAATATCTGCAAGTTTTCTATCTTCAAATATCTCAAGCTTATAACCACTTTGATGCCATTCAGTAAATTTTCTTACATATTGTTTATTATTATGATAAATAACTATATCTTCAGAATTTTTACCTTTCCATTTAACTACTATATTTTTTTTACAAAAAGGATGAAATTTTTCAAGATTACTTTTACTTTTAATTAAATCAATAACTATATTAGACTCTTTATTTATCTCTAATTGACTCTGAACTATCATCTCAAAGATTTTCTTGTCCAAAATTTAAGCATATTTTTGGTAGTATCATCTTTTATAATAAAGTGATGATAAATGGCAGCAAGTATATGAATAATTATTAGAGCAATTATAGCGTTTGTTGCGAATTCATGAATGCCTCGAATTAACTCAAACATATATAAATTGTCTACTTCTGAAGATAAATTAAATAAACCAAATACCACAATTGGGTCACTAGTAAAATTTGCTGTTGTTATTCCAGATATTATTAGTAATCCCATAAGAAAATAGAGACCAAAGTGCCCAAATTTAGCTAAATGTGTTTGCCACAGTGGCATTGTTTGTGGGAGACTTGGTGCTCCATACCGATATCTTAATATTATTCTTAAAACAAATAAAAAAGTAACTATCATGCCTGCTGTTGCGTGATCTACTCTTGATTCTAAACGATCCAAAAGTTGCATTTCACCTCCAAATTTTTGAGCAATATTTAAATCAAGCATTATGATAATAGCCATTAACCAGTGAATAATTTTCTGTATTCTTAGGTAATCAATCATTATTCTCTTGGAGGAAGTCCCTTAATACGTTGAATAGTTGCATTCGTTGATGCCCTTCTATGCTTACTTAATTCTTGATAATCCATATCATTCCACCAATTGTTAGCATCTTCTTCGGATGGGAAAGTAAAAATAATTGCTCTCCCAGGTAAAGGTTTTGGTCCCTCAAGCACATCTGGCGAATCATCATATGTAATAAAAGTTCCATTATGTTTTTTTAAAATTGGAAAAAATCCTTTTTCATAAATCCTGTATTCTTCTGCATCATTTATAGTTAAATTTACCACTATATAAACATTAATTTTTGCCATTTTTACTCCTTAAAAACACTTATGTAAGTTTATCCATATGACTAAAAATATCAATAAGGTTATATAATAGAATAATGAAAAAATTTGCATTTTTACTATTATTTTCATGTAGTTTAATAGCGCTTGATAAACCAAACATAGTTATCATATTAACTGATGATCTTGGCTGGGGTGATGTCTCTTATCATGGTGGCACGATTCCAACACCAAATATTGATAATTTAGTCTCTAGAGGTTTGGAGATGAATCGATTTTATGCTGATCCATCATGCAGTCCTACTAGAGCATCAATGCTTACAGGTATTAACAACTTTGCTAATGGTGTTGTTCGACCTTTTGCTAATCCAAGAGTTGAATCATTCGGAATGCCGCTTGAGCACAAAATTATGCCTGAATACTTGAAAGATGTAGGATATGTAACAGCTTTATCAGGAAAATGGCACTTAGGTATGTCTGATGATGCCTTTTTACCAATAAATAGAGGCTTTGATTCAACTTATGGTCATCTTATGGGAGGTATTGGTTATTTTGATCATGGTTTTTCAGGAAGGTTAGATTGGCATAAAAACGGCGAAGTTCTATATGAAGACGGCTATTCTACAACTCTTATTGCTAATGAGGCTGTAAGAATAATTGAAAACAAAGACGAATCTACCCCACTTTTTTTATATGTTGCTTTTAATGCACCACATACTCCTATTCAAGCTGAAGAAAGTGATATTGAATTATTTAAAAATATAGACAATGATTATGATAGAAAATATGCTGCTAATATTTTTTCTTTAGATAGAGAAATTGGAAAAATTATTAAAGCTATTGAAAACTCAGGACTCCTTGAAGAAACAATCATTGTATTTTTTAGTGATAACGGGCCTGTTTTTGATGTTGATCCGATAGCAAAAGTTATAGCACCTGATCTTTTATCTGCAAGAGGTAGTGCTGGTAAATTAAAGGGTAGCAAGCTTTCAGCATATGAGGGTGGCATAAGAGTGCCTGCTGTAATTTACTGGAAAGGTAAACTTGAGGGAGGAAAATCTGAACAATTTTTCTTTGCTCAGGATCTCTTACCAACACTTTTATCAGCAGCCTCTATTAAAGTTAATAATTCATCTTTTACAGGCGTTGATAGATGGGATGACTTGATCAATAACAATATCAAGGAACCAAAAAATGTACATACTGGCAATATAGTTATAAATGATGAAAGAGCTCTATTTAATGGAAAATGGAAGCTGTTCTATAGCCAAAATATTCAAGCAAATGGCCCTAAAACATATGAGCTTTACGATATATTAAATGATCCATATGAAACAAATGATTTATCTCAACAATATCAAGAGGTATTTAATGAAATGAAAAACACAATGGATAATCAGACTATTTGGATGAATCCACCAAAAATTAATCCTGTAATGATGTTTTTATGGGGAGATAGATTTACAGATGAAACTAGGTTTATTGGAAGTCCCTGGCTAAATAGAGATTATGAACTAAAAGAACCGCCCTCACCTTTTATTAATGCAATATTATTTGCATGGATTATGATTTTGGCTTTTAAAGAAATAGTTATTCTGGCTATTTTGATCATTTTATTATTTGGATTGTTTGTAAGATTTTATTTAAAATCTAATTAATTTCTTTTATAAAATCTGCAATTGCATTTGCGCAACTTTTTGGATTTTCAACAACATTAAAGTGTGCTGAATCTGGAATTAAACAAAATTTTGAAAACCTAGCGTTTGGCTTTAACTGGATTTCTTTATAATTAAGCTTTTCTGTAACGTATTGACTTTGATACTTTTTAAATTCTTGGCCAATACAACCTGGATAAACATCTTTTATTTCATTTCTAAATAAATTATAAATACCAAAATAGGGCTGATCAGAAATCAATGTACCTGAATTATTATATTTAAACTCATCTTCTCCTTGAAATTGCATGATTGGAAATAATCTTTCTCTAAGATTAGCCCTATTCTTCACCTCGGAGTAAACACCACCTTGAATAAGTGAATGTTTAAACTTTTCTGAATATTTTTTATATGACAGTTGTGATTTATATTTTAGATGAGTATATCTATCGTATAAATCTGTTCCTTTTTTTGCTCTGCTACCTTTTAATTCAAAAGAATCAGATAGAAGCTCAAGTGGTTTTTTAAAATGAATTACTGAAAAAAGAAGAAGTCTAAGTTGCTCATACACTGTCATAATTTTGTGTGGAGGTCCAACACATATATCTGGTGCCAATAATTCCCATTCTGGTTCAATATAATTCCAAACTTGAGATCCTCTTGAATAACTTAATACTTTACTAGGAAAATTAATTGCAAAATATTCTAAAATTACGGCACCCCTATCATGACCTACAAAGTGACATTTAGTTATATTTAGAGCCTTAAGGAAATCATTTATTTTTATTCCTTGATTTTTATGTGAGTATTTATGATCCACATTAATTTTTTTATTATCAATTATTTTATTAGTAAATAGATTTTTACCATTTGTGGATGCCAATGTATCTGATAACTCAATATCAAAATGATTTTCGTAGAAAGGAATATTAAATATTAAAACTTTGAAATTAGTATTTAAATTAATAAGTTCAGCTGCTAGCCAACTCATCGACTCCATAGGATTTGTGGGTATTCCTCCAATCATAAGAATTGTATCTTCTTCAGTAGCTTTAGCATTACCAAATTCAAAGTAAAAATGACTTTGATTATCGATAAATAATGTTTTCTTTGCATATTTTGATTTTTTAATATTAGGAGTATAAAAAAGCTTTTCTCTAAAAAAGATTAGAGTCGATATGTATATATCTATGAATATAAATATAAAATTAATTATTAATTTGATTAAAAGATTTAAAAAATTATTTGTCATTCTTGGGAAAACCAAGATCAACTTTGCTATCTTTAGGGTCAGGCCACCTAGTTGCTACAGATTTCGTTTTGGTATAGAAATCGATTGAAGAAGGTCCAAAAGCTTTTGTTTCAGAAAAACCACTATCCTTCCATCCACCAAAACTATGAGTATAAGTTGGGAGTGGTATTGGAACATTTATTCCAATAGAGCCTGCCTGGATTTCATTAGTCCATTTTTGTGCAACCCCTCCATCACGAGTAAATATTGCTGCCCCATTACCTAATTTATGACTATGTGTAATATTCATTGCATCTTCATAAGTTTCTGCCCTTACAAAAGACAAAACAGGTCCAAATATTTCATTTTCGTAAACAGACATTCCAGGTTTTACATTATCAATTAATGTAGCACCAACAAAACAACCTTCCATAGCGTCTGATACTTCTCTTCCATCAACTACTAATGAGGCTCCTTCAGGTTCTGCAGTTTCTATAAAAGAGTAGATTTTATCTTTATTTTCTTGTGATATTACTGGTCCTAATTGAGTATCAGAGTTATCAGTTTTACCAATAACTAGATTAGGCATTCTCTCTTTAATTTTTTTAACTAAATCATCTGCTATATCACCAACTGCGACTACAACCGAAACTGCCATACATCTTTGACCTGCTGCACCAAAACTTGCAGATACGGCAGCATCTGCAGCCATATCTAAATCAGCATCAGGCAAAACAATCATATGATTTTTACCACCACCTAAAGCTTGAACTTTTGTATTATTTTCAACGCCTAGCATTTTTAAACTTTTAGCTGCAGGAGTACTACCAATAAAAGCTAAAGCTGCAACATCTTTATGACAAACAAGACTCTCAACAACATCCTTGCCACCATTTAAAAGGTTAAAACATCCATCAGGTAAACCTGCATCCTTATATATTTCTGCTATCAATCTTGAAATTGACGGAACTTTTTCACTTGGTTTAGATATAAATGTATTTCCCGTAACAAGAGCCATAGAGCTATGAACAATTGGTATTAATATTGGAAAATTAAATGGGCCAACACCAACAACAACTCCTAGTGGATAACGTCTATCTGCAATATCGATTCCACCTGCAACATTGGGACTCAAATGAGACGGATAAAAGTGTTGAACAGATGCAGCATGAGTAATACATTGAACCGCTCTATCCAATTCAGCTTCAGCATCTGGATATGTCTTACCGGCTTCAGTAGTACATAAGTCAATTATTTCAGATGATTTTTTTATAAGTTCTTGTCTAAATTCAAGCATCAATTCTGCTCTAAAACTTAAACCAGTTTGTGACCATGTATTAAATGCTTTTAATGATGTTTCAACTGCTAAATTTATTGATTCATCAGTAGCATAAAGTACTTTTCCTATCTCTTTACCATAGGATGGGTTAACAATTATTGATGAATTTTTTGAGGCAGTATCAGACTTACCGTTTATAAAGTTATCTACTGTGTACATTGTGTCAATTATAAAATATATTTTTTATGTCATCTATCCACTTGACTAAAATAAATTAACTTATAGATAATAACATTATATGCACTATGATATTGCAATAATAGGTTATGGTCCTGTCGGCGCTGTAACAGCAAATTTATTTGGACAAAAAGGTTTCAATACAATTGTAATAGAACCTAAAAAAGAAATTTGGGATATTCCAAGAGCTGTTCATTTTGATGGACAAACTCAAAGAATATTCCAAACAATGGGTTTTATGGATGAAATTTCTAAAATTATTCATCCAATGGAAGGAATTAATTTTTTAAACAATAAAGGTAAATCTATTGTAAATATAAATCTTAAACTTGATGAACCTATTAATGGTTATGATGAAAGTGTTTTCTTTAATCAGCCTATATTTGAAAAATTTTTAAGAAGTGAAGCTATTAAACATAACAATATTGATATAAAACTTGGCTATAAGTTAACAAATATTGATGCTCAAGAATCTATTAATAATTTAACTTTATTAAATATAAACAATGAAGAAAATGAATATATTACAAGTAGTTATGTTTTAGCTTGTGATGGTGCTAATAGTTTTGTTAGAAAGGCATTGAATATAGAATCGTTTGATTATAAATGTGATCAAGATTGGGTTGTTGTAGATTATCAAGTAGATGAAAAATACAAAATTAACACAGATCGATATCAGATATGTGACTATAAAAGACCAACGACAATTGTTCCAATAACAGGACAACACGTTAGATGGGAATTTAAGGTTAATCCTGATGATAATTTAGAGACATTAGAAGACGAAAAAAATATACGTAAAATGATGAAGCCACATCTATGGAGGCTGAATCCAGAAATTCCACTGCATAGTGGTAAATTGTTAAGATCTAGTGCCTATACATTTCATGGTCTATTGGCAAAAAATTTTAAATTTAATAATTGTTTTCTTTTAGGTGATGCTGCCCATCAAATGCCTCCGTTTTTAGGACAAGGTCTATGCCAAGGTATAAAGGATTCATATAACTTATGTTGGAAATTATCAGGAGTAATGAACAACGTTTTTAATAAAAAAATTCTTAATACATATTCATTAGAAAGAAAAGGAATTGTGGATTTTGTAATAAAAGGCGCAATGAAACAAGGCGATATAATTGGAAGTCAAGATTGGTTAACAGCAACCTTAAGAGACATTTATCTCAATGTTGCCAGTTATATACCAAAACTTCTAAAACCTTTAAAATTTCAAAAGCCATGGAAAATTAAAAATGGAATGATTGATAATTATCTATTCCCTAATGATGTTAATGGTGTAATTATTCCTCACCCTTCTCTTGATATTAAAGTCGATAATAAATTATTTGATCAATATCTTGGTAACAATTTTGGAATTTTACTATTTCACAATGATATAAATGTATTCAATGAAATTAAGAATTTAGAATCAGCAAAAATTTTTGATAATAATATCCATCTAATGACAGAAGATAATAAATTTAATCAAGATAAAAAGATTTCTAGTTGGGCTAAAGAAAATAATATATCTGCTGCGATAATTCGACCAGATCAACATATATATGGTTGTGTAGATGATGAAGATATTGTAAATAATATTGACAAACTTACTACAAAACTCAAAGGTGAGCTTTTTAAGCATTAATATTCATATACTAATGGATGATAATAATAGAAGAGGTAGAAAAAATGTTGAAAAGCGTCTTATAGATTCTGCAGCATATCTTGTTGGATCTGTAGGCCCAAATCAACTTACTATAAGAGATATTGCTGACCATGCTGGTGTAAATCATGCTCAAATTCATCATTATTTTGGTGGAAAAAAAGGTTTATTAATTGCAACCTACAAACAATTGGCATTTGAACATGTTCAACAATTAGAAAGGAGAAATGTATCGCCCAATAATCTTGGAGACGAACCCCTATCAACTATAACTGAAGATTACTTTAAAGCTATTATAAGAGCTGTACTTGATGATCAAATGGATTTAGTAAGAGTTCAAATTGATTCAAATTTGTCTGTTTCAAGACAAACATTAGAACAACTTACAAAATTAAAAAAATTAAAAAAACCTAATGCTGAAATTAAGTCAGCTGTGGCTATTGCTATGGTTGTTGAATTTGGCTTAGCTTCTATGGAAAAGTATATTGACGAAGTGCTTGAAATGTCTACAAATGATAAAAAAGTTTTTATGAAATATTTTTTTGAAGCAAGAGAGCTCGGAATTTTAAAAGTACTTAAATAATATTATTTAAATGAAATTAGATATAACCGATATTAAAACAAAAGAAGTTCTTTCATGGGAAGGAATACATTTACTTCATTTTAAGGGCTCTGCTTGTTCACAAAAATTAAGAATCTTTCTTAATATTAAGAATATTGATTGGCATTCTCACGAAATTAATTTAATTAAACAGGAACAGTTTTCTGAATGGTTTCTTGGTATAAACCCTAGAGGATTGGTTCCTACCCTCGTTGATAACGGTGAAGTTCATATAGAAAGTAACGACATAATGATGTATTTAGATGAAAAGTTTCCACAAAATAAATTATTTCCAGATAATATTTTTGATGAAATTGTAAGTGATCTCGCATTTGAAGATAGTCTTCATCATGACCTGCGAAGGTTAACTTTTAGATATATCATTCCACATAAACTAGGTAAAAAAGATCTTAAAAAACTATCATTTAAAGCATCTTACAAAGGAACTATTAACGGCAAAGAAGATGAACATAAAGATCGAGAGCTTTTATTTTGGAAAAATCATTATAATTATGGTATTACAGATGATGAAGTTATTGAGAGTGCTAATAAATTTAAAGAAATATATACAAAATTTGATAATCAATTACAAAAGTATAAATATCTTAAAGGACATGAATTTACAATTGTTGATCTGGCATGGTATGTCTCAACTAAAAGATTATTTACTGCAGGGATACCAATTAATAGATATGAGAATGTAAAGAGATGGTTTGATGATCTTGAAAATGACAAAAGATTTAGTAATGAAATTAAGATCGACGGACCAATAATATTATTTAAACAACTATTAAAAATAAAAAATAAGATGAAGGGTACATACTTAACAGATCTTGTTAAATTTTGATTAGACTATTTTACAAACTTCATCAAAATCAAACCTTGGCAGTCTAAAGAATATCTTAGAAGGATCTCCATAACCCAAACAACATAAAAAATTTGATTTAATATTTGTACCGCTAAAAAATTCTTCATCGACTAACTCATTATTAAATCCTGACATTGGTCCGCAATCCAAACCAAGCGCTCTAGCCGCAATCATTAAATATGCCCCTTGCAAAGAACCATTTCTAAAAGCTGTAGCAAAATTCATATCACTATTCCCTTTATACATTGGAGCAACATCCATATGAGGAAAAAGTTTACCCATATGATCAGAAAAATCTAAATCATAGCCAATTATTGTTATAACTGGAGCTGTCATACACTTATCAACATTATTTGGAAGTAGAGCTGGTTTAATTTTCTCTTTCATTTCATCAGATTTAATAAATACAAATCTCGCTGGACATGAATTAGTGCTTGTAGGACCCATTTTAGTTAGTTCATAAAGATCATTTAATGTATTGTCAGAGACATCTTTATCCTGCCAGCCGTTCATGCTTCTTGCTTGACCAAACAATAAATTTAACTGATCATCGTTTAAGTTGGACGAACCAGCTTTCAGTTCTGAAAAATCTTTTTGAGCCTTTTGAACAGCTAATTTTTGTTCTTCATTTAATTCAATCATTTTTTTCTGCCATTGCAGCAATTTCCATTTGTTTAATAATATCTGGAAGTGATGGTTGTTCAGCTCTTACTTTATCTATTTGATCAACTGGTAATGTTACACCAAATGTAGAAGGTGTTTCTGGTCCGTATTGAGCCATTACAACATCTCTAAATGATGCTTTATTCTCAGGTATGCTTGCATCTAATAGATCGCCATCTGTCCAATGTTCATGAGTAAACCCATGAGTATCCCTCCAGTAATCATACATTTGACTCCCTAAAAGGTGTCTACCAACACCCCATTCATGATAATACTCATCAATTGTTTTCAAATGATAGTGTCCAGCCATTAAGTCATCTACAGAGTCTGTAACCTCATAACCAGAATGACCATAAGGGCCTGGATAATTATCACCAGGAAGCTGAATATTATTAAGAGTATGATGATCAACTGGTTTATCTCCTTGATCACATCTCATAAAAGCTCCAATTGAATTACCATCTGGACCTAAAACATCATCACTTACTAAAAAACCTAAAACACGTGAATACCAATCAACTGATGCTTTTGCATCCCTACAGTTAATTGCTGTATGACCAAGTCTTTTTACGTTAGATTTAAGCTTATAAACCCATTTGTCTCCTTCTAACTGCCATTCATCAGCAGCCTTTCCAAAACGTTGAAGTTCATTTTCTCTTTGTTTTGATTGCCCAGTATTTAATACTTTAGATACAACTGCCACTGGTTCAGCAGGTGTCATTCCATAACATACCTCAACTTCAATTCCATCAGGATCAATGACAGTTACTTTATGTCCACCACCAGGTTCTTTATTTTCAACTATATCCACATTAAACTCTTTTGATAAAGCCTCTAAATCAGAATAATCATTTGCTTTATATGCAGTTCCTATATATTTATTTTCTTTACCTTTTGTAGCTACATATGCATAAGGTGAAGTACCAGAACCCCTAAAAAAAATACTGTTTTCGTCTTCGTATGCAAGCATTAATCCAAAATGGTCAAAATATTTTTTTTGTTCCTCAAACTCTGTAAGTTCAAATCTAACGTAAATAATATCTGCTACTTTACAAATTGGCTCTGACATAATTATTCCTCCTTTTTATATTTATATGTCTTTATTTTATCCCACAAAAAATCGTTGTGATCATTGGGACCATTTCCATACAGATCCTCTAAAACTGGTACCCATTCACCAGTTTGATAATCAAGGATACCTTCTTTATAACTAGGTCTTGATGAAATAGTATTCCAATATTTTGCAATATTAGGTAGTTCGTTTCCATCAACAACCCCAAAAAATCTCATTTCTTGAACTCTATGAAGTAATGCTGTCAAACAACAATCAGCGGCAGTATAAAGATCGCCATATATAAAATCTTTTTTGTGGTCTAAAAAATTTTCTATATACACTAAATGTTTAGCTAGACTTGCCATCATTTTCTTATATATACCTGGTGGCGGTCCACCCAAAATTCTTACAAGTAAAAAAATTCCCCTTCTTTGTTTAATTCCATGATATCTAAGGTAATCAAGTGCAACTGATAAAATTGATCTTTTGCATAACAATTTAGCTAAAACTGGAATTGATATACCACCACCAGTTGTGCCAAAGGTTGTTCCAAGCCCTTTATTTTCATCTAGTTTTAAATAATCAACCAATTCTTCAAATTTTTCATCATTATTTAAAAATAGTTTCTCACCTTGATCTGGGAATTTATCGTCAATATATTTCATTATCTCTATGCTGTCAGGCAATGGTTTTCCATCTATCGTGAGAGTAGGAATAAGAGTTTTAGGATTAAGTTTTCTATAGTTTTCTTTTAGATGTTCACCCTTTGACTCAAGATAGACAAGATTGTATTTATATGAAATTTTTTTTTCAGATAATGCCACTCTTGCCATATTTGAGGCAACTGATTCACCATAACCATAGAGTTCAAAATTACTCATCGCTTAATATAAATATTAATAAATCAACAATAAAAATCAATATTTTAAATATATTGAATTTATATAAAAAAAGCCTCTTTAACAGAGGCTTTAATTAAAACATTTTAGTTATCTCAACACCTATTCTTCTTGCATTTGCATAGTAGTTTCTTCCACCACCACCATAAGGAATAGCAAATGTTGTAACCTGAGTTTTATAGATTTCATCAGTACAGTTAGTACAGAAAATTTTCATTCTTAAATCATCATTAAAGTACTTTGTATAACTTACATTAGCAACTCCATATTTTTCCTGCATACTTAAAAATCTATTGCTTGGATCCATGAAAAAATCGTCTTTGAATGAATATGCCATTCTAAATATTGATGAATCATCATCGGAGATAGCTGTAAAGGCAACATTATATGCTTTCTCAGGCGAGTAGTTCATTTGATTTCCAGTAAAATTCAATGGAGGAACTGCTGTTGGTATTACAAAAGACTTAAATGAGGTATCTGTAGAGTAATAGTTAAAATCTAACTGTGTATTATCTGTAATAGCTAATTTTGTCTCAAGTTCAAAACCAGTCATTTCAGATTGACCAGCATTAAATGTTTTTCCAGCTAAAGATCCTGATTGGGTAACTACAATAATCTGCTGCTGTTGATCTTTATAGTCATATTCGTAATAAGCAGCATTCATAACAAGCCTATTATCAGGTGACTTATATTTGATACCAATTTCTGTTGCATCAAGTTCTTCTTCTTTAAAACCACCCCTTGATTCAGATTCTGACCAAGTAGCAAATGAAAATCCACCACTCTTATAACCCGATGAATAAGAAACGTATCCCATAGTATTTTCATTAAAGGAATAATCTAAAACAAATTTAGGGTCTGTTGATCCGAATGTTAAAACTTCTGACCATGACCCAGGAACTTGAACAAATGGTATGCCAGGTGATGTAGTGGTTATATCAATTCTGTAGTCACTTTCATCGTCACTTTTTCTAACACCTAATGTTGCATTTAATTTGTCAGTTAATGCATAAGTACCCTGCCAATATATTGCTTCTGAAGTTACATTTGCATTTGATGTCTGCATATTGTCTGATGGTGTTGGTGTCATACCTGCCATCATTTGCATTAATTGAACTATTCCAAATGTAGATTGAATATCAGTTGTAAAGTTATAATTACTATAAATATTGTCATCTAAAAGGTAAATACCTCCAACCCAATAGAAATTGTCTCCAGTATAGTTTAGTCTCAATTCAGTTGTGGTTTGATCAGACTCTTCTTCAACGTAATTAACAACGGATGCTCTGCTAGTTGCATCAAAATCTAAACTCGATTGATTTTCAACGTCATTTGTTGATAACATTGCTGTTAATGTTAAATTATCAGATATATCATTAATATATTTCAGTGCTACAAGAGTAGAATCAATATCATTAAAGCCTGGATGATCATTATCAATAATTCTTGGTCCATCAGCCATATCAGCTCTAATTAAATTTTGAACTAAATCACTGCCAATGGCTGGTAGCGCATTAGCATTAACTTGCCCAGCAAGAGGTCCAGCAGGAAAAAACGGCAATAAATGACCGGTTGAATAACAGTCATTTGGCATTATTCCAGCATTAGCAAGTTGACTTGCAGCAGCACCAACTCTGAAATAGGCTACGCTCATAAAATTAGGAGAGCCACTTGGATCAATTGTAGGGCCACACTCAAGTTGAGCTTCTGCTAAATGAGCATCTGCACTGTATGAGGTGTCTTGTATCATTAAAGATAGTTCTGATCCATTTTCCATTTCCTTGATTAGAGATAGTCTAAATGCATCTACATCACCACCATTATTTCTACCTGATGATTTTTCTTCCGCAAAACCATCATCAGTTTTTGTTGATAATGTAACTCTTCCAACCAATGAATCAGTTAAGCCTCCAGAATATGAGGCAGCTAATTTTCCATATCCTTCAGTACCAAAACCAATTTTAATTTTTCCTTCAGTTTCTTGAGTAGGTTTTTTTGTGTATAGAGCTATAGCACCACCAATGGTATTTCTTCCATAGAGTGTTCCTTGAGGACCTTTTAAAACCTCAACCCTCTCTAAGTCAACGATATCCATCATAGAGTTTGTAAATCTTGTGTTATAAATTTCATCGACAAAAACACCAACAGCCCCTTCTGTACCTGGATCAAATTTACGACTTCCAACACCTCTAATAAATAAGAAAGGTCTTGAAGCACCGGCAGAACCAACAACTAAACTTGGTACAGAAGTTTGAAGATCAAATATATTTTGGTAAGTACCTCTTTCCATTTCAGTGTCAGAAACTGCAGTTATTGAAGATGGTACATCTTGCAAATTTTGTTCTCTTTTTTCAGCTGTAACTACAACTTCTTCGATTCCACCACCATCTTGAGATAAAACACTAAAAGGTAATGTAAATATTGAAATTAATAATATTTTTTTGACTAATGATGAATACATAAATTCCCCCTATATTGAAACTAATAATAATTTCTATCCATGTGGTTAGTTTACATAATTTATATATATTTTCCAAATATAGATGTCTTATAAATTACTTCTATTTTTCTTGGGAAGTTGTATTATTTTATCCAAATGACTAACATATAGTTTCATTTTTGAGAGGTTTTTTATGGGGTATAAATTAGGAAGCAATTCTGGAAGAGCAATATTTATAAAAGATGATAAATATTATGATGTAAATACCATCTCAAATGGTGACATTTCATCATATTCTCTTAAAGCTCTATCTGACACTGAGAAGTTAAGCCAACTTTATATAAATTTAAATGATTACGAGCCCTCTGGTAATTTAAGTGATATAAATCTGGATCCACCGATAATACCAACAAATGTTTTTGCTGTTGGTTTAAATTATAAAAAACATGCGGAGGAATCTAATCTAGAGATACCTCCCTTCCCTATGATTTTTACCAAACATTCAACATGCATCTCTGGCCCAAAGTCAGACATATGTATGAAAAGTGATATGGTAGATTATGAGGCTGAACTAGTTTTTGTTATCGGTAAGGGTGGAAAAGATATAAGCAAGGAAGATGCATGGGATCATGTAGCTGGTTTATGTGTTGGCCAAGATATATCAGATAGACCAGTTCAATTTCACGCAACACCACCACAATTCAATTTAGGTAAATCATTTGATACTTTCGGGCCAATAGGACCATATTTAGTATCAACAGATTTATTTGATAATAAGGAATCCTTAAAACTTCAATGTTGGGTAAATGATGAATTAAGACAAGAAACACTCACTAACGATTTAATATTTGATATTCCATATTTAATTTCATACATATCTGAATTTATAACTTTAAATACTGGTGATGTTATTTTTACAGGTACACCTGAGGGTGTTGGTGCAACTCAGGGTAAATTTCTTAAAGATGGTGATATCTTAAAAACAACCATTGAAGGAATTGGTACACTAGAAAACAAATGTGTAAAAATTAATAACCATTCAAATACAGACTATTTACCTGAATTTCTTAAAGCTAGAATGCCTAAAGATGACAAGTAAGTATTTAACTACAATTTGTCTACTATTAGGAACAATACTTCCATTAATTGTTGATACTGGACACACACATTTATTAAATCCTGACTGGGACGCTCATTCAAGAGTTCATGAAGTGTGGAGATTATCAACAAATATATTTATAGCGGGAATAGGTTTATACCTTTTATGGATAAGTAATTATTCATTATTACCAGCACTTCTTAGTCTATGTATTGTGTTAGGTTTTTTTTCTGCAATATTTACGATGTCACTATATGGAGGTGTTCCAATTGGTGAAGGAATAGATGAACCAAATCCTTTTGGTATACCAGCAAATATATTTGTATTCCTTATTATTGGTATTATTCAATCAATTTCTTTAATTTTTATATTTCAAAATAGATAAAGATAAGTAATAACAAGATATTCTTATGGTGTAGAATACAAACATGTCAAAAGAAGATCAGTTAGAATTTGAGGGAGAAGTTATTGAAACACTTCCCAATACTAAATTCAAAGTAAAGCTAGACAATGGTCACATCATCACTGCTCATATATCTGGGAAAATGAGAAAACACTACATTAGAATACTAACTGGTGACAAAGTAAAAGTTGAGATGACACCATATGATTTGACCGTTGGGAGAATTACGTTTAGAGGTAGGTAATTTAAGCTTTTACCTTTGTCTTAGCATCACTAAATTTTAAGTTGCCTTTCTCAATATCTAGTTTAATTAATCCGCCACTTTTTAGATTTCCAAACAATAGTTTATCTACAAGTGGTTTTTTAATATTTTGAGATATAAACCTTTCCATAGGTCTTGCACCCATCTCTTTGTCATATCCATTATCAGCAATCCATTCAATGACTTTTTTAGAAACTTGTATTTCAACATTTCTTTTGTCAAGTTGTGCTTGAAGTTTGGTGAGAAACTTATCAACAATTGATAAAATGACACTCTTATCTAAGTAATTAAATTGTATTGTTTCATCAAGTCTATTTCTAAACTCGGGTGAAAATAATCTTTTAAGCGAATTCATGGCATCTGATTCATTGGATGATTCAGCAAAACCAATGTTTCTTTTACTTAAAAGTTCAGCACCGATGTTTGTTGTCATGATCAATATTACATTTCTAAAATCTGACTTTCGTCCATTATTATCAGTCAATTGACCAGCATCCATAACTTGAAGAAGTATATTAAAAATATCTGGATGGGCCTTTTCAATTTCATCTAACAAGAGAACACAGTGAGGTGATTTAACAATTGCTTCGGTTAGAAGTCCTCCTTGATCAAACCCAACATAACCTGGGGGAGCTCCAATTAAACGTGAAACAGTATGTCTCTCCATATATTCGCTCATATCAAATCTAATAAGATCAATACCAAGAATTTCAGATAATTGTTTAGATATTTCTGTTTTACCCACCCCTGTTGGACCTGTAAATAAAAATGATCCAATAGTCTTATTTTCATCTCTAAGACCTACCCTAGATAACTTAATAGCATTGGATAATGTTTTAACTGCTTTATCTTGACCAAAAATAACTCTTTTTAAGTTCTCTTCTAAATTCTTAAGATCTTTTTTATCACTAGTTGTGATTGTTTGTTCTGGTATTTTAGTAATTTTTGATATGGTCATTTCAATATCATTTTTTGAGACTTTAATTGTTTTATCATTTTTTCTGTTGATATTTAATAATGCACCTGTTTCATCAATTACATCTATTGCTTTGTCTGGTAAAAATCTATCATTTATATATTTTGAAGAAAGCTCAATAGATGATTTGATAGCCTCATCAGTATATTTAACGTCATGATATTCTTCATAAATATCCTTAATACCATTAAGAATTTCCTCACATTCATCAAAATTAGGTTCAACTACATCAATTTTTTGAAATCTTCTAGATAAAGCCTGATTTTGACTAAATATTCCTCTATATTCTTGGAAAGTTGTTGAGCCAATACATCTAATTTCTCCCTTTCCTAGGGCAGGCTTAAGCAAATTTGATACATCCAATGAGCCGCCTGAAGCAGATCCCGCTCCTATAATAGTATGTATTTCATCAATAAATAATATTGGATTATCTTGTTTAGATAAAAACGATAAAACTTGTTTTAAGCGTTTCTCAAAATCACCTCTATATTTAGTGCCTGCTATTAAAGCTGCTATATCTAATGAATAAACAACCGTATTTTGCATTATAGATGGTACTTCTTTTTCTGAAATTAAATATGCCAGACCCTCTGCAATTGCTGTTTTTCCAACACCTGATTCACCAACTAATAATGGATTATTTTTATTTCTTCTGGATAGTATTTGAACTAATCTTTCAATTTCTTTTTTTCTACCAATAATTTTATCAATTTTATTATTTGATACTAAATTGTTAAGGTTGATTAAAAATTCGTTCTCAGAAGATAATTCTTTTTCATCTGATGAATTATTATTAATCGATTTTTCATTCACTGATGAAGTTTTAGGGCCATGCGATAAATAACTAACTACATCAAGCCTGCTTAACTTATATTTGTTAAGTAAAAAGACAGAATGTGATTCTTTTTCTGAAAAAATAGCAACTAGAATATTTATAGGTTTAACGACGCCTTTTCCAGATGATTGGATATGAAATACAGCTCTTTGAAGAACTCTTTGAAAACCTAATGTTGGTTGAACAGGTTTTTGTTGGTCAATTTTTGATACAACATTTTTATTTAAATGATTATTTAAATCATCTTTCAGTGAATCATTACTAATACCTTTAGATTTAAAAAATTCTTTAACATCAAAATCGCTCATTATCATTAATAAGAGGTGCTCAACAGTAATATATTGAATATTAGCCTCATGAGCTTTATCAAATAACGCAGCTATAGATAGTTCTAATTCTTTACTAAACATTTATTAATCTGTTAAAGGTTCTATTTCACTCAAAAGAGGATGTCCATGATCTTTAGCCATTGTGTTGACTTCATATGACATCATTTCAGCAATCTCTTTAGAGAATATACCACAAACACCCTTACCTTTTGTATGAACTGTCATCATTATTTCTGTAGATTTTTGATGAGTATGTCCAAATACAGTTTGA
>LUMT01000213.1_pt1 | contig 39045 bp, 53 predicted proteins | sample 729741 | NCBI WGS metagenome assembly LUMT01 (sample SAMN03860299, study PRJNA289734) | marine metagenome | biome: seawater column; feature: ocean; material: water; isolation source: Red Sea water column Station 192 - depth 50m | place: Saudi Arabia: Red Sea | collected 2011-10-15 | depth 50 m
GCTTGAAGTAGTGACTCCGGAAGAATATATGGGAGACGTTGTGGGAGATTTAAATAGACGAAGAGGAATAGTTTCTGGAATGACCGATGTCCATGCAGGAAAAGTTTTAGACGGTGAGGTCCCTCTTGCAGAAATGTTTGGATACGCCACTGATTTAAGATCCGCCACGCAAGGTCGAGCAACTTTTACTATGGAGCCTCTAAAGTACGCTGAAGTCCCCAATAACGTTGCAGAATCCATCATAAATAAAAGCTAATACGCTTGTTGACATCGCATCGATGTCCCAATAGAATTGCCGCTCGTCCGTGAGATGGATGAATCGATTTACGGATAAATCGATTAGTTCTTTAACAGATATTTATTACTTTTGGAGGTTGGTTTGCAAGACCAGAATATTAGAATTCGGCTCAAAGCTTTTGACAATAAATTAATTGATAAATCGGCAAGAGAAATTGTTGATACTGTTAAAAGAACTGGCGCGGTTGTTAAAGGACCAATACCAATGCCTGTCAAAAAAAGTCGCACTACTGTATTAATCTCGCCGCACAAGGATAAAGATGCAAGAGATCAATATGAAATTAGAACCTATAAAAGAGTGATGGATATCATCAAGCCCACTGAAAAAACTGTCGATGCTTTAATGAAGCTTGATCTTTCCGCTGGGGTTGACGTTCAAATCTCACTAGATGAGTTAAGTAAATAAGATGATTGGATTGATAGGCATAAAAGAAGGCATGTCCCGGGTTTTCACAGAAGATGGAAATTCCGTGCCTGTTACCGTGGTAAAAATCGACTCTAATGTTGTGACCCAAATAAAAAAAATTGATTCAGAAGGTTACTCATCAGTACAAATATCTACCGGAACCAAAAAAGAAAAACATCTCACAAAACCCGAAAAAGCCCATCTCAATAAATCAAACACTCCCTCAGCAAAAACAATTAAAGAATTCCGAATCCAAGAATCAGACTTAGAAAATATTGAACTTGGTCAATCATTGGAATTAAACATGTTTGAAGAGGGTCAGATAATCGATGTAACCGGTACAACTAAAGGCAAAGGCTTTGCCGGGACGGTTAAACGTTGGAATTTTGCAACGCAAGATGCAACACACGGAAATTCTTTAGCACATAGGAAACCCGGATCTATTGGTCAATGTCAAACTCCAGGAAGGGTTTGGAAAGGAAAAAAAATGGCAGGTCATTTAGGAAACACTCGCCAGACAACACAAAATTTACAAATACAAAAAATAGATGCGGAAAATAATCTTATTTTAGTAAAAGGTGCATTACCTGGAGCAAAAGGCTCGCCTGTCCTTATAAAGCCAGCAACTAAAAACTAATCACAATGCAGCTATCCTATTACAAAGAAAAAACTTCAGCAGATTTGCCTGAGACTATATTTGAACAAGATTTTAACGAGGATCTTGTCCATCAATTAGTAAACACTGTAATTTCAAATAATCATAGCGGCACTAAAGCTCAAAAAAATAGATCTGATGTCAGCGGTGGCGGGAAAAAACCTTGGAGACAAAAAGGAACCGGTAGAGCAAGAGCCGGAACAACTCGTGGACCGATTTGGAGATCAGGTGGTGTTACATTTGCCGCTAGACCTCAACTTACGAAGAAAAAAATAAATAAAAAGATGTTCAAAAATGGGATTAAATCAATCCTATCCAAATTAGCCAAAGAGGAAAGAATAATCATGGTAAAAGATTTTTCTCTAGATGAACCAAAAACAAAAAAATTATTAGAATTAATCTCTCCATTTGAGACTTCATCTATAACGATAATTTTAGATGAGATTTCTGAAAATCTTCATTTAGCGTCTAGGAATTTAAAAAATATTGATATCACTACGGCTGATCAAATCAATCCGGTAGATTTAATTTCACATGAAAAAATCTTACTCACAGATAAATCTTTAGAAAAAATTATAGGGGCATATTCATGAGTCAATTGCACCCATTAAAAGTATTAAATTCATCTCATCTTTCTGAGAAAGCTTCTTTAGCTATTCAAAATGCTAATAGTTACGTTTTTAAAGTTTCTTCTTCTGCAAACAAGCTTCAAGTAAAAAAAGCAATAGAATCTTTATATAAAGTTGAAGTTGAAAAAGTAAATATTGTAAACGTCAAAGGCAAAACAAAAAGAACACTCAAGAATAAAATTAGAAAAAAAAGTGATTGGAAGAAAGCTTATGTTTTTCTTAAGGAAGGCAATCAAATAGATTTATCAATTGAATAAAAATGACTGTAGTTAGAGCAAAACCAACATCTGCGGGAAGAAGATTTAGAAGCTTCCAAGTAGATCAGAACATTCATAAAGGTAAACCTCATGCTCCTTTATTGGCTACAAAAAGTAAAAATGGCGGAAGAAACAATAGGGGAAGAATAACCGTAAGACACCAAGGTGGTGGACATAAACAACATTATAGAGTCATTGACTTTAAACGAACAAAAGACGGGATACCCGCTACTGTAGAAAGAATTGAATACGATCCTAATAGATCAGCTCATATAGCTTTATTGTTATATTCAGATGGTGAACGTAGATACATTATTGCTCCCTCCGGCCTAAATCAAGGAGATACGGTCCAATCTGGTAACGATGCTCCAATCAAAGTAGGGAATGCTCTTGATCTTAATTTTATTCCTGTAGGTTCTACTATTCATTGCGTGGAGCTCAAACCGAAAAAAGGTGCTCAAATAGCAAGAAGTGCTGGATCCTATGTTCAATTTGTTGCAAAAGAAGGAAATACAGCAACCCTAAGAATGAAAAGCGGAGAGGTAAGAAGAGTGCCTGTCGAATGTAGGGCTGTTCTTGGAACAGTGTCTAATTCTGAGCATTCTTTAAAATCTATTGGTAAAGCAGGAGCAAAAAGATGGTTAGGAGTTAGGCCCACCGTTAGAGGTGTTGCAATGAACCCTATAGATCATCCGCATGGTGGAGGAGAAGGAAGAACTTCTGGAGGTAGGCATCCAGTATCACCTTGGGGAGTTCCCACGAAAGGCTACAGAACAAGAAGCAATAAGAGAACAGATAAACAAATCATTAGAAGAAGGAAGAAATAGACATGCCACGCTCAATAAAAAAAGGTCCATTTATCGATCATCATTTGATGGATAAAGTCTCAAAAGCTGTTGAATCCAAAGATAAGAGACCTATCAAAACATGGTCCAGAAGGTCTATGATTTCTCCAGAAATGGTCGGTTTAACAATCTCCATCCATAACGGCAGGCAACACGTACCTATATTCATTCAAGAGGACATGGTTGGACATAAGTTAGGTGAATTTGTTCCTACCAGAACTTTTAAACAACACTCAGGCGACAGGAAAGCTTAATGACAGAAGTATCAGCAAAATTATCTAGATTTAAGTCTTCAGCTTCAAAGATAAGACTATTGGCAGATCAAATTCGCGGTAAAAAAGTTGATGAAGCATTGGATATTCTTACTTTTAGTCCAAAGTCTGGTTCTAGAAATTTAAAAAAACTTTTGGATTCAGCTATTTCTTCTGCAGAAAATAATTACGGTCTAGATATCGATACTTTGTTTGTCAGCCACATTTCTGTTGATGAAGCCTTGATCATGAAAAGAATAAGGGCAAGAGCTCGAGGAAGGGCAGATCGGATTGAAAAAAAGACATGTCATATAAACCTAAAACTAAGTAATTAAGGAGAATAAGTGGGACAAAAAGTTAATCCAATTGGAATCAGACTAGGCATCTCCAGAGATCATAACTCTGTGTGGTTTGCTGAAAAAGATAAATATAGAGAGATCCTATTTAATGATTTTCAAGTTAGAGAGTTTCTAAAAAAAGAACTTGATAACGCATTTGTTAGCAAAATACACATAGAAAGGCCCGCTCAAAGCGCAAAAGTCACAATCCATACTGCAAGACCTGGAATGATTATCGGTAAACGAGGCGAAGATATCGATCGATTAAGAGAGAAGCTAACGCAAATCATGAATGTGCCGGTTAGTCTGAATATTCAAGAAATAAGAAAACCCGATCTCGATGCTCAGCTAGTTGGGGCAAACATAGCACTGCAACTTGAAAAAAGGGCCATGTTTCGAAGGGTTATGAAAAGAGCAGCTCAAAACAGCAGCTCAAAACACCATGAGACAGGGAGCGCTTGGCGTGAAAATAAAAGTTTCAGGTAGATTAGGTGGAGCCGAGATTGCAAGATCTGAGTGGCATAAAGAAGGGAGAGTGCCTCTTCATACATTAAGAGCAGATGTCGATTACGGCCTGGCAGAAGCTAAAACTACTTACGGGATTATTGGTGTGAAGGTATGGATATTCAGAGGCGAATTAATAGATAAAAAAGTCAAAGAAAAGGATAAGGAAAGCTAATGTTTCAGCCAAAAAGGACTAAATATAGAAAGCAAATGAAAGGTCGAAATCGAGGCCTTGCACAGAGATCTAATTCTTTAGATTTCGGTACATTTGGTTTAAAAGCTACATCAAGAGGTCAAATTACGTCCCGTCAAATTGAGGCTGCAAGAAGAGCCATGACTAGGCATGTAAAACGTGGAGCAAAAATCTGGATTAGAATTTTTCCTGACAAACCAATTACCAAAAAACCTCTTGAAGTCAGGCAAGGAAAAGGAAAAGGAAACGTAGAATATTGGGTTTCACCAATTAAACCTGGAAAAATTCTTTATGAAATGGAAGGTGTTGATGAAGCTTTGGCTAGGGAGGCATTTTCTCTAGCAGCTGCAAAACTTCCTGTTTCAACTCAATTTATCTCTAGGAAGGTTATCTAATGGCTAAAAATCCATCTCACGTTGATTTAATAAAGGATCTAGAGAAAACTAGATCTGAACTATTAGATCTTAAACTAAAGAGTTCATCTGCTTCTCTTCAGCAGACACACCTTTTAAAAGAGAAAAAAAAGGCTGTTGCAAGAATTTTGACTTCGCTTAAACAGCTTAAACAACAAGAGGATGCAAATGTCTGATAAAGCAATAAGAACAATGACTGGAATGGTTGTAAGTTGTAATTCTGACAAAACTGCAGTAGCAAAAATAGACAGAAAAGTTAAACACCCTAAATTAGGAAAAATAATTAGAAGATCCTCGAAGATCAGTTTTCATGATGAGGCAAATGTTTGTTCTCTTGGAGACAAAGTAACTATCAAAGAATGTCGACCAATTTCAAAAACAAAATCGTGGACTTTGGTAGAAATACTCAAAGAGGCTAAGTCATGATTCAAACAGAAACTATCCTAGATGTTGCTGATAACAGCGGCGCCAGAAAAGTGATGTGTATCAAAGTACTTGGTGGATCTAAAAGACGTTACGCAAGAGTTGGCGACGTTATCAAAGTGGCAATCAAAGAAGCCATCCCAACAGGCAGGGTAAAGAAAGGTCAGGTTGCAGATGCAGTTGTAGTCAGAACTAAAAAAGACATTCGCAGAGAAGATGGATCAATCGTTAGATTTGATGACAATGCAGCTGTCCTTATAAATAACCAACAACAACCAATTGGAACTAGGATTTTTGGTCCTGTTTCCAGAGAATTGAGATCTAATAATTTTATGAAAATAATTTCTCTAGCGCCAGAGGTAATCTAATGAATAAATTAAGAACTGGTGATGAAGTGATTGTGATTTCTGGAAAAGATAAAGGAAAAACTGGAACTCTAACTAAAATTAAAGGTGATAGATGTTTAGTGACTGGAATAAAACTTGTAAAAAAACATGTAAAACCAAACCCTCAAATCAATGAACCCGGAGGGATTATTGAAAAGGAGTCTTTTATCAACATATCAAATATTGCTTTTTACAATAGTAGTACAAAAAAGAGAGATAAATTACAAATTAATTCAGATGAGAAAAAAGGAAAGATTAGAGTTTCAAAATCAACAAACAAGGAAGTAAAATAGGAATGTCTATTACTAAAACAAATTATCAGGATAACGTCGTCAGTTCACTTAAAGATGAGTTAGGCGTTAAAAGCTCCATGGCTGTTCCCAAAATTACAAAGGTCACAGTAAATATGGGGTTAGGACCGGATGCGCTGAATAATCGAAAATCAGTTGATGATGCAATTGCAGATCTTGAATTAATAGCAGGCCAAAAACCAATAAAGACTTTTGCAAGGAAGTCGGTAGCAAGTTTTAAAATAAGAGAAGGATTTCCAATTGGGTGCAAAGTTACCTTAAGAGGTAACAGAATGTATGAATTTTTAGACAGGTTGTTGTCTATAGCAATTCCAAGGGAAAGAGATTTTAGAGGATTGAATCCAAAATCTTTCGACGGTCAAGGTAATTACTCATTGGGAATAAAAGAACACATTATCTTTCCTGAAATTGATTATGACAAAGTAGAAAAAATACGCGGTATGGATATTTGTATTACAACCTCCGCCAATAATGATAAAGAAGGTTTTGCCTTATTATCAAAATTAAACTTCCCATTTAAAAGTTAAAGGTAAAAATTATGGCCAAAGCATCAATGATTGCTAGAGAGAACAAAAGAATCAAGATGGTTCAAAAGTTTGCAAAAAAGAGAGAAGAGCTTAAAAAAGTCATCTCAGACATAAATCTATCTGATGAAGAAAGATATGAGGCAAGATTAAAACTTCAAAAACTTCCAAGAGATGCAAGTCCTGTTCGTCTCCAAAGAAGATGTCAAATAACTGGAAGACCGCACGCTGTTTATAGAAGGTTTGGCCTTTCAAGAAATAAATTAAGAGAATTGGCTATGAATGGAGATGTTCCAGGATTAGTTAAATCAAGTTGGTAGAGGTTATCAATGAGTATGCAAGATCCAATTTCTGACATGATTTCTAGAGTGATGAATGCTCAAGCTAGAGGGCATGCAACGGTAAGCTTTTCATCTTCCAAAATTAAAAACGCTATTTGCTCAGTATTAGAGAAAGAAGGATTCATATCATCTTTTAAGATTGAGGGCGAGGAGAGCAAAAAAACTATTTTAGTTTCCCTCAAATACCATCAAGAATCACCGGTTATAAGGGAATTGAAAAGGATAAGCAAACCTGGATTAAGAAAATACTTTTCATCAAAAGAAATTCCTTCAGTCAGAAATGGTTTAGGGGTTGGAATTATCACAACAAGTAAAGGAGTTTTGACTGACAAAGAAGCTAGAGAACACGGGGTAGGCGGAGAATTAATCTGTACTGTATTTTAATTATGGCTAGAAACACAGAAAGACCAATTCCAATTCAAGAAGGTATAGAAATATCCCTTGCTGAAAACTTACTTAAAGTTTCGGGTAAGAACGGAGACTTATCTATGTCTATTCATCCTTCAGTAATGGCTTCCACTCCTGAGAAAGAACTATTGTTTTCTCCTAAAGAAGAAACAAAGGAATCCATTGCAATGGTAGGGACAATGAGGGCTTTAGCAATAAATATGATTAAAGGAGTTTCAGACGGTTTCGAAAAAAAGTTAGAAATTAATGGGGTTGGTTACAGAGCAAAGCTTTCTGGAGATAAATTGGAACTCTCTCTAGGATTCTCTCATCCAGTAATTTATCAACTACCCGAAGGGGTAAACGCCGACGTGCCTTCTCAAACTGAAGTTATTTTAAAGTCAGCTAATAAGCAACTTTTAGGAGAAACTGCTGCAAAAATTAGATCATTTAGACCTCCAGAACCTTATAAAGGAAAGGGGGTTAAATATGCTGAAGAAAGAATTAAACGTAAAGAATCTAAGAAGGCTTAAGCATGAGTGATAAATTTACTGCAAGACAAAGAAGATCTAGAAAACTTAGATCTAAGACTAAAGAAATGAGTAATCATAGGCTATCTATTTTTAGATCTAATAATCAGATTTATGCTCAGGTTTTTTCTCCTGATGGAAAAGAAGTGCTTGCCCATGCTTCTTCTGCAGATAAAGAAGCAAAACTTGATAAAGGTGGAAATCAAGAAGCTGCAAAAAAAGTTGGAGAATTGGTTGCTAAAAGAGCTATCGAGAAAGGCATTAAAAAGGTTACGTTTGATAGATCGGGATATAAATATCATGGCCGTGTAAAGAGTCTTGCTGAATCTGCACGTGAAGCAGGCTTAGAATTTTGAGGAATTATGGAAGAAAATATAGATCAGTTTAGTAACGAAGCTCTAGAAGAAAAACTTGTAGGAGTTAATAGAGTAGCAAAAGTTGTAAAAGGCGGAAGAATCTTTGGGTTCACAGCTCTTACCGTCGTAGGAGATGGAGCAGGCAAGGTTGGTTTCGGAAGAGGAAAAGCCAGAGAAGTACCTATGGCTATTCAAAAAGCATTAGAAAATGCCAGAAAAAATATGATCAAGATTGAACTTAAGGGTTCTACCCTCCATTATCCAGTTAAATCAACTCATGGAAGTTCCACTGTTTATATGCAACCGGCTTCTCCAGGTACTGGAGTCATTGCAGGTGGTGCGATGCGAGCTGTCCTTGAGTTGGCTGGCATTAAAGATGTATTAGCCAAAACATATGGCTCAACCAATCCTATTAATGTTGTTAGAGCGACTGTGAAGGGATTAGCAAGCGTTGAATCACCGGAACAGGTTGCAGAAAGGAGATCTTAAGAGGAAGAAATGTCTAACGAAATGATTAGAGTCAAATTAAAGAGAGGTTTGGCAGGCTCGATGAAAAATCAGAGGCTCTCCGTAAGAGGATTGGGATTAAAAAAAATTAATCAAATAGTTGAGGTTCAAAACACGCCTGAAAATCTAGGTATGATCAAGAAAGCCCATCATCTGCTGGAGGTCTTAGATTAAATGCTAAAACTTAATAATCTTCAAAGAACAAACAAAAATAAAGTCTCTAAGCGTATCGGAAGAGGAACAGGATCTGGTTCAGGAAAAACATCAGGAAGAGGTCATAAAGGTCAAAAGGCAAGATCTGGAGCTTCAATAAGACCTGGATTTGAGGGAGGTCAAATGCCTATCCAACAAAGACTTCCAAAGTTTGGATTCACTTCTAGACAAAAACCATACAGTACACATATAAAACTCAGAGATATAGAAAAGCTTGCTGAAGATCATATTACTTTAGAGGTTTTGAAGAAAAATAAAATCATTTCAAACAAGATAAAAAAAGTGAAGATCATTAACGGCGGCGAATTGACAAAAACAGTGAAAATTGAGGGTTTATCCGTTTCTAAATCTGTTGAGGAATTAATTAATAAATTAGGTGGAGAAATTATTAGTGGCTAGAAATCCAGCCAAATCATCTGGATTGTCTGAACTTTGGGCAAGGCTTAGATTTGTTCTTTACGCAATAATTATTTATAGGATTGGAACCCATATTCCTGTTCCAGGCATTGATCCTATGAAACTTTCTTCTTTATTTGATCAAAATCAAGGAACTCTTCTAGGTTTATTTAATATGTTTTCTGGAGGTGCGCTAGAAAGAATGAGCATCATGGCTTTAAATGTTGTTCCTTACATCACTGCGGCTATTGTGATGAATCTATTAGAGGCAACAACTCCAAGCCTTAAAAAAATGTTTAGACAGGAAGGGGAAGTTGGAAGAAGAAAAAGGACTAACTATGTTCGCCTTGGTACTTTAGGGCTTGCAATCATTCAATCGAGTGGTTTTGCGATAGCATTGTCGAGTCAAGGGCTAGCTAGCACTCCTGGAAATATGTTTATTGTTACCGCAGTTATTTCTTTTGTTACTGGAACAATGTTTTTGGTATGGCTTGGGGAACAGGTAAATGAGAGAGGCATCGGAAATGGAATATCTCTTATTATTTTTGCCAGTATTGTTTCTGGATTGCCAAGAGCAATAGGTCAGTCATTTGAAGGAGCTAGACAAGGAGAAATTAATTTAATCGTACTTTTATCTGTAGCTCTTCTCGCAATATTGGCTATTGCTTTTATTGTTTGGGTAGAAAGGGCACAAAGAAGAGTTTCGGTTAATTATGCTAAGAGACAAATCGGTAACCAGATGGCTATGGGTCAATCATCTCATGTTCCATTGAAAGTAAATATGTCAGGAGTAATTCCTGCGATCTTTGCTTCATCGATAGTTCTTTTTCCAGCCTCAATTAGTACTTGGTTTGGACAATCTGAAGGTTTTGAGTGGTTGCAGGAAATATCATTGGCTTTAAGTCCTGGGCAACCCTTGTATGTAATAGTTTTTGCGGTTTTGATAGCTTATTTCTGTTTCTTTTATACCGCCATTCAATTTCCGGCAAAAGATATTTCAGATAATCTTAAAAGATCTGGAGGATTCTTACCTGGAATAAGGCCTGGCGATCAAACAGAAGGCTATATTGACAGTGTTATGTCTAGATTAACAGTATGGGGATCAATATACATGATTGCAGTATGTTTACTTCCTCAATTCTTAATTGTTTCTGCAAATGTACCTTTTTATCTCGGGGGAACATCACTTTTAATTGCTGTGGTAGTAGTCATGGACTTCATGGCTCAGGTACAATCGCACCTTTTATCTAGTCAATATGAGTCTTTAATGAAAAAAGCTAATTTAAAAAATTTTAGAAGGTAATTATGAAAGTAAGAGCTTCAGTAAAAAAAATGTGTAAGGATTGCAAAATAATCAAAAGACACGGCACCGTTTTTGTTATCTGTAGCAATGAACCAAGACACAAACAGAGGCAGGGGTAATAAATATGGCTAGGGTAGCAGGTGTAAATATTCCAGATAAAAAACAAGCTTGGGTTTCTTTAACTCATATTTTTGGTATCGGCAGAACGAGAGCGTTGTCTATTTGTGATCAATTGGGCATTGAAAAAACTTCTTTGATCGGAAGTTTAAGCGAGGAAGATTTAGAAAAACTTCGAAAAGCTGTAAATGAGTTTCTTGTAGAAGGAGATTTAAGAAGAGAAATAAGTACCAATATTAAAAGACTTATGGATTTAGGAACTCTGAGAGGAATGAGACACAGGAAACATTTACCTGTTAGAGGACAAAGAACAAAAACTAACGCTAGAACCAGAAAAGGGCCTAGAAAACCTATTAGAAGATAAATATGGCAAAACAAGGGACAAAATCTAAAAAAAATAGCCGAACATACAACGATGCTGTTGCGCATATATACGCTACATTTAATAACACCATCATCAGTATTACGGACAAACAGGGAAATACTTTAACTTGGGCAAGTGCTGGTGGATCAGGTTTTAAAGGATCAAGGAAAAGTACTCCTTTTGCGGCTCAGGTAGCAGCTTCCAAAGCTGGAGATGCTGCTAAAAACTTCGGAATAAACAATTTGGAAATTGAAGTTTCCGGACCTGGAGCAGGCCGAGAATCAGCGGTAAGAGCTTTGAATGGTTGCGGTTTTAAGATTACAAAAATTTCGGATGTAACTCCTATTCCTCACAATGGGTGTCGTCCTCCAAAAAAGAGAAGGGTGTAAAGTGGCAAGATATAGAGGACCAAGAAATAAATTATCTCGTAGGGAAGGGACTGATCTGCTTTTAACAAGTGGGTATAGGTCATACGAATCCAAAATCAGATCTGAAAATCCTCCTGGACACCATGGAGCAAAAAGAATAAGAACTTCAGACTATGGTTTGCAGTTGAGAGAAAAGCAAAAAGTAAAAAGAATGTATGGAGTTTTAGAAAGACAATTTAGAAATTACTATAAGGCTGCAGCTAGTAGTAGAGGTGAGACTGGAACAAATCTCCTTCAATTTTTGGAGGCTAGATTGGATAACGTGGTCTATAGAATGGGATTTGCTGCTACTCGTGCCGAAGCAAGACAATTGGTTAATCATAAGTCAGTTTTGGTTAATGGAAAAAAAGTAAACATTCCTTCTTATCAAGTAGCGGAAGGCGATGAGATAAGTATTTCTGAGAAATCAAGAAATCAAAAAAGAATTTCTCAATCTTTTGAGATTTTTAAAACAAGAGAGCCTTGTGAATGGATTGAGGTTAACCACGATAACTTTTCAGGCATTTACAAAAATACTCCAGACAGAGATTTGCTTAGCAGTGAAATTAATGAAAGTTTTATTGTTGAGCTCTATTCAAGATAATTTTAAAGAGGATATTCTATGACAGATAATTTCGATATGATCAAAGGCTTCTTAACTCCCAAAGAAATTTTGGTAGAAGAAGTTGATTCAAACAATTCAAAAATAGTATTAGAACCTCTTGAAAGAGGCTTTGGACACACCTTGGGAAATGCTCTTAGAAGGATAATTTTATCTTCAATCCCTGGTGCAGCGGTTTCAGAAGCAAAAATTAATGGGGTTCTCCACGAGTTTGGCTCTATTGATGGAGTTAAAGAGGATGTCATTAATATCCTTTTAAATTTAAAAGGTCTTTCTGTGAGACTTTCAGATCAAGAAGAAGTCGAAATATCAGTGAATAAGTCAGGATCAGGAGATATCAAAGGTAGTGATTTTGAACTTCCTGCTGGAGTTGAGATTGTAAATCCTGATCACGTAGTTGCTACTCTCGCCGATAAAGGCTCTCTCGAGATGACGGCAAAAGTTACCAAGGGCAGAGGTTATGTTCCTGTAGATATCATAGCTTTGGCCGAGAGCGAAGATACTGAGGTTGGATCACTAAAGATTGATGCTTCATATAGTCCAATTAAAAAAGTTTCTTATTCAGTTGAAAATGCAAGGGTAGAAAATAGAACTGACCTAGACAAGCTTATTCTTGAGGTTGAAACCAATGGAACAATCGATCCTGAAGAGATTGTGAGGTTAGCAGCGACTATTTTACAAAGACAATTAATGGCTTTTGCTGAATTAGGGTTTGAAACCGAAGAACCAGAGGAAGATGAAACTCCTCCTGTTGATCCTATTATGCTGAGGCCTGTAGATGAACTTGAATTAACAGTGAGATCAGCCAATTGTTTAAAAGTAGAAAAGATCCATTATATTGGAGACTTAGTAACCCGAAAGGAATCTGATCTTTTAAGAACTCCTAATCTAGGTAGAAAGTCACTTAATGAAATCAAAGAAGTTCTAGCAGCTAGAGGATTATCTTTAGGTTTAGAGCTCGAGAATTGGCCCCCGTCCAATGTTGAAGGTTAATAGATGAGACACCAAAAAACAGGAAGAAAATTCGGTCGCACAAGCGATCAGAGGAAAGCTATGTTTAAAAACATGGTTATTTCTTTGATTGAGACTGAATCCATAAAAACCACTGTTCCAAAGGCAAAAGAACTTAGAGGTGTCTTTGAGCCATTAGTTACATTGGCTAAAGTAGATTCTGTTGCCAACAGAAGAAGAGCCTTTTCAAAACTGAGAAATGATTCTGCGGTTGGAAAACTTTTTTCAGACCTAGGACCTAGATTTAAAGATAGACCTGGCGGATATCTTAGAATTATTAAGATGGGACCAAGGCCCGGTGACGCAGCCCCAATGGCTTTTGTAGAGCTTACCGATAAGTCTGAGGATTCTTCTGAAGAGATATCTCAAGAAGATTAATTCAACATTTCCTTCAGAAATCTCCCAGTATGAGACTTTTTAATTTTTGAAATTTCTTCTGGAGTTCCTTCTCCAATAATTTCTCCGCCACCCGATCCGCCTTCTGGGCCAAGATCTATTATCCAATCAGAATTAACAATCACATCTAAGTTATGTTCGATAATGACAACAGTATTGCCTTGTTCATTCAATTTATTGATCACTTTTAATAGTAGGTTTACATCATGGAAATGAAGACCAGTTGTTGGTTCGTCTAATAGATAAAGAGTATCCCCTGTGGCTACCTTGCCAAGCTCTTTAGCAAGTTTAACTCTTTGGGCTTCTCCTCCAGATAACGTTGTAGCGGGCTGGCCAATTTTTATATAACTCAATCCCACATCATAAAGAGTTTGTAATTTTCTTTTGATAGTTGGAATCGAATCAAAAAATTTCAAGGATTCTTCAACGTTCATATCAAGAACCTCAAAGATGTTTTTCCCCTTGAATTTCACCTCAAGCGTTTCTTTGTTGTATCTTTTTCCATCACAAACATCACATTTAACATAGACGTCCGGCAGAAAATGCATTTCTACCTTAATTAAACCATCTCCTTGACAAGTTTCACATCTGCCACCTTTAACATTGAAGCTGAATCTTCCTGGCTTATAGCCTCGAGCTCTTGCCTCTTCCGTTTCTGAAAACAGCTCTCTGATAGGCGTGAATATTCCTGTGTAAGTAACAGGATTTGATCTTGGAGTCCTTCCTATTGGGGACTGACTAATCTCAATAATTTTATCTAATTTCTTTTCACCTGAAATATTTTCAAATTCTTGACAGTCAAAGTTAGATTTTTGAATCTTATTTGCCAAAGCAGGATATAAAGTTTGATTAATCAGAGTAGATTTTCCAGAACCCGAAACTCCAGTAATGCTGATAATTTTTCCTAAAGGTAAATTTAAATTAACATTCTTGAGATTGTTTCCATTGCAACCCTTAATACAAAGAGAACCTTTTTCAGATTTCTCAAATTTATCAATCTTAATATCTTTTTTCCCGGATAAATATTGTCCGGTTAACGAACTTTCTTGCTTAAGGATTTCTTTATAATTGCCTGCAAAACTGACAAAACCTCCATGAATACCTGCCCCTGGACCGATATCAATAATATGATCAGCACATTCTATTGTCTCTTTATCATGCTCAACGACGATAACCGTATTTCCTAAATCTTTTAATCTAAACAAAGTAGATAAAAGTCTCTTATTATCTCTTTGGTGAAGGCCAATTGATGGTTCATCAAGAATGTATGTAACTCCAACGAGCCCAGCACCTATTTGACTGGCAAGTCTTATTCTTTGTGCTTCTCCTCCACTCAAAGTTTCGGCACTTCTTGATAATGTTAGATAATTAAGCCCGACATCAGATAAAAATTTTAATCTTTCTTTCAGCTCTTTTACTACCTTCTCTGCAATTGCTCCCTTTTTGCCCTTTAAATTCAAGTTATTAAAAAAATCAAGACAATCATCAATGGTCATGTTTGTTATATCCCAAAGCTCTTTACCATCTATCTTCACAGATCTTGCCTCTTTATTTAATCTTGAGCCTTCACATGACATACAAACAGTATTGGTCATATATTTGGATAAATACTCTCTAGAAAAAGCTGATTCACTCTCTCTAAATCTTCTATCAATATTATTAAGTACACCTTCGAAAGGTTTAAATGATTCTTTGAGATTCCCTCTTTTAGAAACATAACTAAAATCTATAATTTCCCCTGAACTACCATTCAGTATTTTTTCTTTTATATTTTCAGATAAATCCTCGAAGGGTTCGTCCAAGGAAATGCCATAGTGTTTTGCTACCCTGTTGAGAAGATAGTGATGATACATCTGACTTGAATCCCATCCCTCAATTGCCCCTTGATTTAAGCTTAATTCAGGTCTCACAATAACTTTTCTTCTATCAACTTGAGACTTCTGACCTAATCCATCGCAATCATCGCAAGCTCCAGAAGGGCTATTGAAAGAAAATAGTCTAGGTTCTAACGAAGCAATGCTGAATCCACATTCGGTACAGGCCATTTTTGTTGAAAATGTTATATCTTTTTTAGATTCATCCAGGAAAGAGATAGTTACTATTCCATCTGACTCTCTCAACGCAGTTTCTATTGATTCAGATATTCTTGATTTATTTTTCTTCGAAATAGATAGCCTATCAATGACAATATCAATATCATGTTTTTTATTTTTATTAAGTTGAGGGAGATTATCCAGATCAATGATTTCTCCATTAATTTTTGCCCTAATAAATCCTCTCACCTTAAGGTCGTTAAGTAGGATTAAGTGCTCACCTTTTTGTTGGCTTACTATAGGGCATAAGATAATAGCTCTCTCATTTTCCTCATCTTTAAAAAGTTTATCGACTATCTGATCGATGCTTTGAGATTCAAGTGAGATTCCATGATCTGGACAAAAAGGCGTGCCGACCCTTGCGTAAAGCAGCCTCAAATAGTCATATATTTCAGTAACAGTCCCAACTGTAGATCTTGGATTATGAGATGTAGATTTTTGCTCTATTGAAATAGCTGGGGACAAACCATTTATATGATCAACATCGGGCTTATCCATAACTGACAAAAATTGTCTTGCATAAGAAGACAATGATTCAACATACCTTCTTTGACCTTCAGCATATAAAGTATCAAATGCTAAAGAAGACTTTCCTGATCCAGAAAGCCCTGTAATAACGGTAAGTTTATCTCGAGGAATTATTACATCGATGTTTTTAAGATTGTGCTGTTTAGCACCTTTGACTTCGATATTTTTCATTTATTTATAAATAGTCTTTCAGATGGATTATAATGAATTTACATTAAAAATAAGGTGCATTATGGCTCGAAGCGGAATAAATAAGGTTATATTAGTTGGTAATCTCGGGAAAGATCCTGACATGAGGTATACGGCGGGAGGAGATGCAGTTGCTAATTTGAGTATCGCTACATCTGAAAGCTGGAATGATAATCAAACTGGAGAAAAAAAGGAAAAAACTGAGTGGCATAGAGTTGTTTTTTTTAGAAGAATTGCAGAAGTTTGTGGGGAGTATTTAAAAAAAGGTTCTTCTGTTTATATTGAGGGATCATTAAGAACAAGAGATTGGGAAGACGATCAAGGAAATAAGAGATATACAACAGAGATTATTGGGAGAGAAATGCAAATGTTAGGAGGACGAAGATCTGAAGATAATATGGATCAGAGCTCTCAGATGAATAGCTCTAGTCCTCAACCTGAGGAGGGGCTCATAGACGATGAAATTCCTTTTTAGGATTTTAACTTTTCAAAAACTAAACTAACGTTAGTTCCCCCAAAGCCAAAGCTATTATTCATTACAGCATCCAAATCCTGATTTCTGACTTCTGAAACTAAGTCTAAACCTTCACCTTCATCAATCGAGCTAGAAAGATTAAGGGTTTTTGATATAAAACTGTTTTTTAGCATTAATAGTGAAAAAATACTTTCTAGAGCCCCAGCGGCACCAAGGGTATGTCCAGTTTGAGATTTTGTTGAGCTTATGGGAGGAATTTTATTTTTAAAAACCTTTTTTATAGATTCTAACTCGACAGGATCTCCAGCAGGTGTTGAAGTTCCGTGAGCATTAATATAATCAATATTATCTTTTCCATGCATTTCAACAGCCTTTAGCATGCAATTAGTTGCTCCTTCTCCGGATGGATGGACCATATCATCTCCATCAGAAGTTGCTCCATATCCAGTAATTTCAGCATAAATATCAGCGTTTCTTTCTAGAGCATGATCTAATTCTTCAACGACGAGCATGCCCGCTCCTCCTGCTATAACAAAACCATCTCTGTCTTTATCAAAAGGCCTTGATGCTTTCTCAGGACTCTCATTATATGAAGAAGACAGCGCTCCCATGGCATCAAACATACTAGACATTGTCCAATGCTCATCTTCAGCGCCACCAGCTAATATTATTTTTTGTTTTCCCAATTGAATTTGTTCCAGAGCTGATCCAATACAATGTGCGCTTGTTGAGCATGCAGAGGAAATAGAGAAATTCACCCCTTTGATGCCAAAAAAAGTTGCAAGAGCTGCTGAAACGGTGTTTCCCATTGTTTGAGTAACTCTATAAGGTCCTATTCTTTTAACTCCTTTGCTCTTAACTATATCTGCTGCTTCAACCTGGCTTCTAGAAGAAGCTCCACCTGAACCTGCAATGACCCCAACGTCTTGAGAAGAAAACCTTGATAGATCCAAGCCTGAGTCTTTTATAGCCTCTGCAGCACTTAAATAGGCATAGCTTGCTGCTTCTCCCATAAATCTCAAATGTTTTCTATCAATGAGATCTTTTAGATTTAAATTAATGGAGCCAGAAATATGACTTCGCATACCCAGTTCTTTGTATGATTCATTGAATCGTATCCCTGATGTACCCAATTTAAGAGATTTCGTTATTTCGGAAATATTGTTACCTATGCAAGATATGGCACCAATTCCTGTTATTACTGCTCTTTTTAAAGTACTCATCAAAAATTACCAGGGTTCTCAAAAAGCCCAACTTTTAAGTTCTTCGCTGAATAAATTTCCTTCCCATCAACGTACATTAATCCGTCTGCAACTCCAAGAACAGTTTTTGTTGAGAGCATTCTTTTTACATGAATCTCATATTTAACCGTTTTAGCATGAGGAAGCACTTGACCATAAAATTTTACCTGCCCGGCACCAAGAGCTCTTCCTATTCCATGATTCCCAGACCAAAGTAAATAAAACCCTAAAATTTGCCACATTGCGTCCAAACCTAAGCATCCGGGCATAACTGGATCATCTTTGAAATGACAATCAAAAAACCAAAGATTCTCATTGATATCAAGTTCTGCCTCTATTAATCCATTTGAGTAATCACCCTGATCTCCTGATATTGAAGTAATTCTATCTAACATCAGCATATTGCTACTTGGAAGCTTTCCATCATTTTCATGAAATAGCTTTCCGTTCGAGCAAAGTTGAAGTTCTTCTTTGGTGAAAGAATTCTTTTCTGTAAATTTCATCAATCTCTCAAGTACAAATTATCATAGTTGATTTATTGAATCTATTGCGACAAAGAACTTATTTAGATATCATTCGACCTCAATTTTGATATAAAAATGTACGCGGTAATTAAAACAGGTGGTAAACAACATAAAGTTGCTGAAGGCGAAATCCTTAAAGTTGAAAAACTTAAAGCTTCTGAAGGAGAACCTGTTGATATTACTGATGTGCTATTAATTGAGAAAGATGGCGAAGTTACTCTTGGCTCTCCTTTTATTGAAGGGGCGAAAGTAACTGCAAAAATCCTTCGACACGGAAAAGAAGATAAAGTAACTATTATTAAGATGAAAAGAAGGAAGGACTACAGGAAAAAGCAAGGTCATCGTCAAAATTATAGTGAAATTCAAATAGAGCAAATTTCGGTTTAAGTATGGCACATAAAAAAGCAGGCGGTAGCAGTAGAAACGGAAGAGATTCTGAATCTAAAAGACTGGGCGTTAAAAGGTACGGCGGTCAACTGGTATCTGCTGGCTCTATTCTAGTCAGGCAAAGGGGCACAAAGTTTCATCCAGGCACAAATGTTGGAATTGGAAAAGATCATACACTTTTTGCAAAAATTGACGGCACTGTATCTTTCAGCAAAAAAGGTAGAAATCTTAGACAATTCATAAATATCACTCCCGCAGATTAAATAATGAGCTTCATTGACGAAGCTGCTATTCAATTAATAGCTGGCTCTGGTGGAAACGGGTGTTTGAGCTTCAGAAGAGAAAAATTTATTCCTAAGGGTGGTCCTGATGGTGGCGACGGAGGAAAAGGCGGAAGTATTTTTCTTAAAGCTGATAGCTCTTTAACAACGCTGCAAGATTTTAGATTACAAAAAAAATACCAAGCTAAAAATGGTTCTCCTGGCGAGGGTAAAAATAAACATGGCAAGGATGCCAGTGACATAATTTTAAAAGTTCCCGTTGGTACTGTTGTTTTTGAAGAATCAACTGAAGAAGAGATAGCAGACTTAAAAAAAGATGGCGATCTTTTTGAAGTTGTTTCTGGAGGAAAGGGTGGATTAGGGAATGCAAGGTTCAAGTCATCTACCAATAGAGCTCCCAGAAAAACTACAGATGGAGAAAAGGGAGAAGAGCTATCGCTTCAGTTAGAACTAAGATTAATAGCTGATGTTGGTCTCTTAGGATTTCCAAATGCAGGAAAATCTACCTTAATTTCGAGTATATCTGAGGCAAAACCCAAAATAGCCGACTATCCGTTTACTACTCTAACTCCTAATCTTGGAGTGGTTGAGGCTAAATCTCTCAATCCATATGTAATTGCAGATATTCCAGGATTAATTCCGGGAGCTGCCAAGGGAGCAGGGCTTGGGATAAGATTTTTAAAACATTTATCTCGAGTAAAGTTATTGCTTCATCTAATTGATGTATCAGAAATCAAACCTGAAGATGTAGAGGAAAAAAAGAATTCCTTAGATAAAGAGCTAAAAGAATTTGACGAATCTTTATCTAAACTAGAGCAATGGATTGTACTAACTAAAGCAGACACAAAAACAGAATCGAAGGATGATTATTTATCTAAGGCAAAAAAGATTTACAGCAATGAGGTTTTTTTAATATCTTCTATAACTGGGGAAGGATTAAGCGAACTAGTCAAAAAGGTCAGCACAAAAATCATAGAGATTAACAGTAATGAGTAATTCAATAGTAGTAATGAAAGTAGGGTCCTCCTTAATTTCACAAGGAAGTCGAGAAAATTCAGCTTTTTTTAAAAGACTTGCTAAGTGCATTCAGAAATTCAGAGAAAATGATTTTGATGTAGTTTTAGTTTCATCTGGCGCAATTTCCTATGGAATGAAGAAAAGAGGCATAGAAAAAAAACCAAAGAATATCAAACAACTTCAATCATTATCAGCTGTTGGCCAAATAGGGCTTATTAATGCTTACCAGAAAAATTTTGATAAATTTCAAATAGAGGTTGCTCAAGTTCTTCTCAGTCACAGTGATTTTAAATCTGTAACAAAATCCAACAATATTAAATCAAGCATCAATAATCTCCTGAGATGGGGTATAACGCCAATAGTCAATGAAAATGATTCTGTATCAACAGAAGAAATTGAGAGAGGAGATAATGATCAATTAAGTGCAAAACTTGCGAATCTTATTAGTTCTAAAAAACTTATACTTTATACAGATCAAAAGGGTTTATATTCAAAAGATCCAAGAACAAATAAGGACGCAGTTCTTATTGACGAAGTCAGCCTTAAAGCTCTTTCAAATCAAACAATTATTTTTGGAGACTCTGGTAAGTATGGAAGAGGAGGCATGAAAACTAAATTGTCAGCTATGAAAATTTTCTTAATTAATAATCAAAGGATTGGCTATATCCTAAGCGGTCATGAAAAAGATCTATTTGGTTCATTGCAGAACCAAAAAAAGAGAACTAGATTGAAATTAAGCTGACTTAAGAGCTTTTAATTTTTTGTTGAGTCTTGATTTAGTTCTTGCAACGTGATTTTTGGGAAGAACTTTTTTATTGGCAAGTTTGTCCATTAGTTTCTGAGTTTTCTTAAACTCGTTCCCGGCAGCTTCGATGTCCTTATCATCAAGTGCTTTTTCAAAAGCCTTAATACTTGTCCTCGCAGAAGCACGTTGAGAGCTTTTAAGGGCATTTCTTCTATTAGCTTGCCTAGCTCTTTTAATTGCTGATTTAATGTTTGCCATAGGTGCGGAATGATGAAGATAACAAACTAATTTGTCAATATAATACTTAACAAGTTTATTCATTCATGCGAAAACTAGCCATAATCCTTATTTCCATTAGTTTGTTATCGTGCGAGCAGTTAAGCATGGTTGATAATAATAATTTGAAATCAATTTATCCCATGACTAAAAAAGTTAATATTTCTGATTTATATTTTTCAAAAGAAATTCGAGATCCATATAGATGGCTTGAGGATGATCTGGATAAAGAGACAAAGAGGTGGATAGAGGATCAAAATCTCTTTACTGATAAATATTTCGAAAGTTTAGGGTTCAAAGAGCAAATAAAAGATGGATTAAAAAAAATTTGGGACTATGAGAAATTTTCTTCGCCCTTCAAAGAAGGAAATTACATTTATTTTTTCAAGAATACTGGCCTACAAAATCAATCAGTGCTTTATCGAAAAGACTCTCAAGGGGTTGAGGAAGTCTTTTTAGATCCTAACTTGTTAAGTGAAGATGGAACTATCTCTTTATCTGATATTAGTTTTAGTAAAGATGGAAGTGTTGCAACTTACGATGCTCCTGAAGGAAGTGAACTAAGTTCTTTGAATAATAATCATAAACTTTATTTTCATAAATTAGGAACTACTCAAGAAAAAGATCAAATTATCTTTGGAAACAAAGCTGAACAAAAAAGAAGATATGTTTCATCCTCTGTAACAGAGGATGAAAAATACTTAATTATATCTGCCGCAAATTCCACATCTGGAAATGAGCTCTATTTAATAAATCACTTAGATGAAAATCCACAAATTAAAACTATAAATGACGATCTTTCTATCGATGTTTATTTATTGGATAGTCTAGATGACGAACTTTTTTTAGTGACTAACAATAATGCTGATAATCAAAAAATTATTTCAGTTCAAGCCACAAAACCTTCTTTAGATAACTCCAAAGATTTAATCCCAGAACAGGATTCTGTAATGAGTCCAAGCTCTTCAGGAGGATATATATTTGTAGAGTTAATGCAGAATGCAATTTCAAAGACTTTTCAATATGATTTTTCTGGAAAGCTCATTAGAGAAGTCGATCTTCCGGGTATAGGTAGTGTTTCTCCAATCTCAGGGAAAAGAGAGGATGATGAACTTTTCTATTCTTTCTCCAACTACCATACACCTCCCACAATCTACAGCATCAATCCTAAGAGCGGTAAATCAAAAATTTATTTCAAGCCAAAGATAAATTTTGATCCTGAAAAATATATATCAGAGCAGGTTTTTTATACCTCTAAAGACGGAACAAAAGTTCCAATGATCATCACATATAAAAAAGGTTTGAGTAAAAATGGTAAAAATCCAACAATTCTTTACGGATATGGAGGTTTTAATATTTCTCTCACTCCAAATTTCAGCAGCATTATGGCTTATTGGTTAGAAAAAGGCGGAGTTTATGCGGTTCCAAATATCAGAGGAGGTGGAGAATATGGGAAGAAATGGCATTTATCTGGGACAAAAATGAACAAGCAAAATGTATTTGATGATTTTATCTATGCCGCAAGATTTCTTTTTTCAGAGGGATATACAAAATCAGAAAACTTAATTTTGAGAGGAGGTTCAAACGGAGGTCTTTTAGTTGGTGCTGTTATGACCCAAGAGCCTCAGCTTGCTAGAGTTGCTCTCCCTGCGGTGGGTGTACTAGATATGCTCAGGTATCATAAATTTACTGCCGGTGCAGGCTGGGCTTATGATTACGGTACATCGGATGAAAGTGAAGAGATGTTTAACTATCTATTGTCTTATTCACCATTACATAATATTAAAGACGAAGTCTCTTATCCCGCCACATTGATAACAACAGGCGATCATGACGATAGGGTAGTCCCAGCTCATTCATATAAGTTTGCCGCTTCATTACAGGAATTACATAGTGGAGATAATCCTATCCTCATTAGAATTGAAACTGAAGCAGGACATGGTGCAGGCACTCCAACCGAGATAATCTTAGACTCTTATTCAGAAATCTTTTCATTCATCTTAGGAAATATAGAAAATAGATTGTCAATAAAATAGATCAATTTAATTTCTAATTTTGGTGGAGGCGGCGGGTATCGAACCCGCGTCCAACTAACTCTTACCTTCAGATCTACATGCTTATTTCATCAATTTTCTTTTACTTCCATGGCCCGATGAAAAGGGATTAGAAGAGTAAGCTCAGAAAAGTCTTATCAAAATGGGTCTGAGCAACACATTTCAAGCATTCTACTAGTCGACTTCGCTTATCCCTTAGTAGAAGTCAGGGTAAGGAAGCTAGCTTAATTATGCAGCTAGTGCGTAGTTGTTTTTGCCAACTAATTGTTTTGAGAATTGTTTAACGAGAACTCCTCAATCTCGACATGCACTTAAGGTTCGAAAGAAAGATGTCTAATCCTGTTCGCCCCCAAAAAAGCAAGTAATTGTATCTAATGATCATCAGTTAGAAAAATTTTCTAACGAAGATTTTTCCTTTCTCCACTCCTTATTTTTCAACGAGTGTCTCTTATCGTATTTTGATTTTCCTCGAGCCACAGAAATTTTTACTTTAACTAAATTATTTTTCCAAAAAATTTTTATGGGGACACAACTCAATCCTTTTTCATTTGTCTGTTTGAAAAGCTTAGATAACTCTGCCTTAGTAAGTAAAAGCTTTCTAGACCTTTCTGATGAAACTTCGTAATTTATTTCTTTCATGGGAAGAATTTTCAATCCAATAATCCATGCTTCTCCTTTTTTTAAAACTACGTAAGCATTTTTTAATTCTATCTGCCCATTTCTGATGCTTTTTACCTCCCAGCCTTCCAAAGAAATTCCTGCTTCAAAATCATCTAAAAGCTCATAATTAAATCTTGCTTGTCGATTTTCAATTGTTGGTCGCAAGTTACTTTTTTTGGAGATGTTCATTGATGTAGTATAACTATTAAGTAATGATTCTTTTAGAGACGTCTTTGTATGGCAAATAATTCAAAAATTTGGAAAGGCAATTGGACTTTTATATTAGCTGCAGCAGGATCCGCTGTAGGCCTTGGCAATATTTGGAAATTTCCTTACATGGCGGGTGAAAATGGTGGAGGAGCATTTGTAATAATTTACCTAGCCTGCATCGTATTAATTGGATTTCCAGTGATGATGTCCGAGATTTTCTTGGGAAAATACGGAAGATCCAGCCCAGTTTATACAATGAAAAAATTTGTTTCCCTCAAAGGAATTTCTTCGTATTGGGTTTTGCTAGGTTGGTTTGGTGCCTTAGCAGGTTTGATGATCTTATCTTACTATAGCGTTTTTGCAGGTATTTCTTTGGCTTATATTTTTAGTCCAATTCCTGCTGACTCACTGAATCCTTCTCAATATTCTGTTGATTTTTTTGCTCAGTTTCAGTCCTCTCCAATGAGGATGATCTTTTGGCATAGCCTTTTTTTGATTTTAACTTGTTTCATAGTCGCTAAGGGAGTTGTTGATGGAATTGGCGCCACCATTAAGATAATTATGCCAACCTTATTTTTTTTGATAATTCTGCTTTCAATTTATTCATCATTTACGGGAGAAATTGGTAAAGCTATCAGTTTTCTTTTCATGCCAGATTTTTCTAAGATCTCGTCAAGTGTAATTATAAGTGCCATGGGTCAGGCTTTTTTTACTCTGAGTTTAGGCATGGGGGCAATTATGGCTTATGGTGCATATATTCCTGAGGAACAAAACTTAACCAAAACTGTCAGCTTGATAATTTTTCTAGATACTTTTGTTGCCATAATTGCTGGAGTAATTATTTTTCCAATCGTATTTGCTAATCCAGAGCTTACTCCAACCGCTGGTCCGTCATTATTTTTTGAGACTCTACCTGTGGCTTTTTATGGTATTCCCTTCAGTTTTTTTGCTTCAGCTCTGTTTTTTATTCTTGTTTCGTTAGCTGCCTTGAGTTCGTCTGTATCCTTAATTGAACCCAGTACAGCTTGGATGGAAGATAGATTTAAAATTTCTAGGACTTATGCTGTTACTATTCTTGGATCCATTGCCTGGATATTGGGACTTGGAAGTTTGTTCTCATTTAATCTAATCGCAGACTTTCAAATATTTTCGATGTCGTTTTTAGACTTTATGGACTTTTTAACGAACTCAATCATGCTGCCATTAGGCGGCTTGTTTATTGCTTTACTAGTTGGATGGATTCTTTCAGAGAATTTTGTCAAAGAAGAGATGAAAATAAAGAATGAACTTTATTGGAAAATTTGGATAAATCTAACTAGGTATGTCGCTCCAATCTTAATTGGATTGGTCTTTATTTTTGCTCTCTTCTAAATTATTTGTCCAAGACATAAGTCTCCCCGACTCAAATTTAAGGGTAAAGCTAGTTTTTCCCAGAAGCTTTTCGCCATGAATTATTTGTCGATAATACTCCCATCTATCTCTTTCTAGAGGATCGCGGATTAAAGGAGTTCCCATAATGAAATTTACTTGAGCTTCTGTCATACCAACTTCTAATTGTTGGATCATCTCGTCTGTGACAAGGTTTCCTTGTGGAACCACCACTCTATAAAATCTATCCCCGCAGGAAATTAATACAAGAGAGATAAGAATTGCTATTATTGATTTATTCATAGGAATCCCAATTATAATGGGGAATACACATAATAAAATGGTTAAAGATAAGAATATTAGAGACGCAGGACTCAAGGTAACTTTACCGAGGGTAAGGATTTTAGAAATTTTTGAGTCGTCTGATCAGAAACACCTTAGCGCTGATGAAGTTTATAAAAAACTTATTGAGGCTGGAGATGAGGTTGGTTTGGCTACTGTTTACAGAGTTCTTACTCAGTTTGAATCAGCGGATATACTAATGAAACACAACTTCGAATCAGGCCATTCAGTTTATGAATTGATGCCAGACGATCATCATGACCACATGGTATGTATGGAAACAGGCAAGGTTATTGAATTTAATGATCAGATCATTGAAGAAAAACAAGAAGAATTAGCTAAGTCTATGGGGTATAAAATCGTTGATCATAGGTTGGTTTTATACGTTGAACCTATAAAAAATGACAAATAAAAAGAAAGACTCTAAAGTTAATCAGGATAATGTCTCAGAGCTTGAAGAGGTTCAAGAAAATATTGAACAACCGGATGAAGAATCAGACCTAGAAGAAGAGGTTGAGCCTTCGGCAGAAGAAAAAATTTCCTTGCTTGAAGATCAGATGATGAGACTTCAAGCAGAAATGATCAATACACGAAAATCTGCTCAAAATGACATTGCACGCGCAAGAATATTCGGCTTAGAGTCATTTATGAAAGACTTGCTCTCAGTTATTGATAATCTATTTAGAAACCTAGATTTTAAAACGGAAGAAAATACTATTCCTGCGGATGGTTATGAATTGATTTTGAGAGAGTTGGAAAATGTTCTTGGTAAAAACGGAATAGTTCTTTTAGACCCTTTAGGCGATGAATTTGATCCAAAATTGCATGAAGCTATATCAACTTCAAATGAAAAGGACAAAGGAAACAACATTATTTTATCCGTTACGCAAAAAGGCTGCACATTAAATGATCGACTTATCAGGCCTGCCCTTGTAGTAGTAAATAAAATCCCGCATTAATCTTGTTTTTTCCTAAAAAAGCCATATTTAGGGTTAAAAGGAGATAAAAGTTATGTCTAAAGTTATAGGAATAGATTTAGGAACCACTAATTCTTGTGTTGCTGTAATGGAAGGTAACCAAGCAAAAGTTATTGAAAATTCAGAAGGAGCAAGAACAACACCATCTGTTGTGGCTTATACGGACGAGATTCTAGTTGGACAGAGTGCTAAAAGGCAGTCTGTAACTAACCCAGAAAATACTCTATTTGCCATCAAAAGACTTATAGGTAGAAGATTTGAAGATGATGTTGTGTCGAAGGATAAAGACATGGTGCCATTTAAAATCATTAAAGCAGATAACGGTGATGCATGGGTCGAAGCAGGTGGAAAAGGCTTAGCACCACAACAAGTTTCTGCCGAAATTCTTAGAACCTTAAAGAAAAGAGCTGAAGAATATCTAGGGCAAGAAGTCAAAGAGGCAGTCATCACTGTTCCTGCATATTTCAATGACTCTCAACGTCAAGCCACTAAAGATGCTGGGAAAATAGCCGGCCTTGATGTCAAGAGAATTATCAATGAACCTACAGCTGCTGCACTTGCTTTTGGTTTAGATAAAAAAACCTCTGATCAGAAAATTGCTGTATATGATTTAGGAGGAGGGACATTTGATATTTCTATTATTGAACTTGCTGAGGTTGAAGGAGAAAAACAATTCGAGGTTCTTTCCACAAACGGAGATACATTTCTTGGCGGAGAGGATTTTGATGTCGCAATAATAGATTATTTGGTTGATGAATTTAAAAAAGATCAAGGCGTTGATCTAAAGGCAGATCCTGCTGCGCTTCAGAGATTAAAAGAAGCTGCCGAAAAAGCAAAAATAGAATTGTCTTCTAATCAGCAAACTGAAATCAATCTTCCTTATGTAACTGCAGATTCTTCAGGGCCAAAACATCTACTCTATAAAATCACAAGAGCAAAATTCGAATCTTTAGTATCAGGATTGGTAGAAAGAAGCATAAAGCCTGTTGAAATAGCGATGAAAGATGCTGGCTTATCTCCATCTGACATATCTGATGTAATTTTAGTTGGCGGTCAGACTAGAATGCCTCTTGTTCAAGAAAAAGTTAAAGAATTTTTTGGAAAAGAGCCAAGACAGGACATTAATCCTGATGAAGCGGTCGCTATGGGTGCTGCAGTTCAAGGTGCGGTTTTAGCAGGAGATGTTACAGACATCCTTTTGTTGGATGTAACTCCTTTAACGCTTGGGATAGAAACTTTAGGCGGTGTTGCAACTCCATTAATAGAGAAAAATACAACTATCCCAACTAATAAATCTCAAATTTTTTCCACTGCAGAAGACAACCAAACAGCTGTGACGGTAAACGTTGTTCAAGGAGAGCGAAAACAAGCTGCTGATAATAAGCAATTAGGTCTTTTCAACCTGGACGGTATTGCTCCTGCTCCTAGAGGCATGCCGCAAATTGAGGTAGCTTTCGATATCGATGCAAACGGGATATTAAATGTTTCAGCCAAAGACAAAGCAACTGGCAAAGAGCAAAAGATCACTATTCAGGCATCCGGAGGACTATCTGAAGACGAGATAGAAAAAATGGTTTCAGATGCCGAAGCAAACGCTGATAACGATAAGAAGTTTGAGGAACTGGTAAACGCTAGGAATACTGCAGATACTCTTATTCATGGTTGTAAAAAAACTCTGGAAGAATCCAAAGATAAAGTTTCAGAAGATGAAAAATCTGCTATTGAGGCCGCCATTTCAGATTTAGAGGAGGCTCTAAAGGGAGATGATAAAGACAGCATAGAAGAGAAAACTAAAGCTTTAACAGATGCTTCCTCATCAATGGCACAAAGACTTTATGCCGAACAGCAACAAGAATCACAGGGAGCTGATCAAGCTAATGATAGCGATAATCAGGGATCGAATGAAGAAAATGTTGTTGATGCTGATTTTGAAGAAGTAAAAGAAGAATCTAGATAGATTCTTATCAGTTCCAATGAGTAAACGAGACTACTACGATGTTTTGGGAGTCTCTAAATCTTCCTCAAAAGATGAGCTAAAAAAAGCTTATAGAAAATTAGCAATGAAATATCATCCGGATAGAAATCCTGATGATCAGGAGGCTGCGGATAAATTCAAGGAACTATCTGAGGCATATGAAATTCTTTCAGATGATCAAAAAAGACAAGCTTATGATAACTTTGGTCACCAGGGAGTAAATTCTCAATATTCAAGTGCACAGGGTGCTGCAGATGCTTTTAGTGATATTTTTGGAGATATTTTTTCAGATATTTTTGGAGGATCTACAAGGGGTAGATCGAGATCCAGCGGTGCAGATCTAGCTTACAATTTGAGTATTTCGCTTGAGGAAGCTGTAAGGGGAACGGAGGTTAGTCTTCAAATCCCATCAAAGGAAAGATGTTCTGGTAAGTTTTCTACTTGTTCTTATTGTTCTGGAGCAGGAGTTGTAAGGATGCAACAAGGTTTTTTTTCGATGCAACAAACTTGTCCTCAATGCAGAGGAGAAGGAGAGATACACGATCCTAATTGCAATATTTGTCATGGTCAGGGATATATCAAAAAAGATAAAACCTTGTCAGTGAAAATACCTGCAGGAATTGATTCGGGAGATAGAATAAGACTTTCAGGAGAAGGTGAGCCCGGATACGGTAATAATCCCAATGGAGATCTTTTCATCACTGTAAACATTCAGGAGCATAAAGTATTTCAAAGAGATGGAAGACATCTTTATTGCGAGATACCAATAAATTACATCGATGCCGTTCTTGGAGGAGACGTTGAAGTTCCAACTTTAGAAGGAAAGGTTAAGTTAAAAATCCCTTCAGGAACGCAGAGTCATAAATTGATGAGACTAAAAGGTAAGGGAATCAGGCCTATTAATGGAGCATCAAAAGGGGATATATTAGTAAGGGTGCAGATTGAAACTCCAATCAATATATCGTCAGAGCAAAAAAAACTTCTTGAGCAACTTAAAGAATCATTCGATAAAGATAAGAATTCTCCCAAAGAGAAATCATGGTTTGAAAACGCTAGGGATTTTATGAGAGGGCAATGATTAAATTATTCATATGCGGTATTTCAGGACGACTAGGATCTAGCATTGTTAATGAGGTAAAAAAAGCATCAAATATAAGCTTGATAGGGGGTTTAGTCAGTGGCAGGGAGGACTCTTCAAATAAAAACTTAAGCTCGCAGGGCTTTCAAATCATTTCTGACTTAAACGATCTCACCGATGCTGATGTCGTAATTGATTGTTCTACTTCGCTAGATTTAATAAAAATTAAAGAAAAATGCGAACTAATCGGTGCTAGCTTAATTGTTGCTTCAACTGGAAAAGGAGATTTCAGAAAAAAAGTTTTCTTTGAAAAGTATTAATATCGAAGAAACTCATCATAATAAAAAAATTGATACCCCTTCAGGCACCGCTTTGATGTTAAAAAAGGAGTTAATAGAACTATTTAATGTTGATGAAATTGAAATAATTTCAAATCGAGATGAATCTTCTGTAGGCACTCATAAAATTAATATATATCTTGAGGACGAGATTCTATCTTTAGAGCATGAGGCACTTGATAGAAAAGCATTTGCTTTAGGGGCTCTAAATCTAATTGAATGGATTCATCGTAAATCCCCTGGAATATATTCAGTTCAAGATGCATTGAATAATTAGTTTTCCTTTATATTCAGTTGTGATATAAAACACACGCGAAAGCTTAAAAACACACTTGGATAAATCAAATATTTGGGTGCTGCTTTGCTTCGAAGCAGTTAAATATCTGATCCAAGGAAGAATAACCCGGCGTCATGCCTATAACAAAAGGAGCTAAATATGGAAATATCCATAGAACAGATGCTTAAAGCAGGTGTCCATTTCGGTCATCAAACAAGGTTTTGGAATCCTAAAATGGAGAAATTCATTTTTGGGTCTAGAAACAAGGTACACATAATTGATTTACAAAAGACTTTAGATTGCTTGGAGCCATCTCTAGACTTTTGCAAAAAAATTGCATCCTCGAATAATAGAATTCTATTTGTGGGAACAAAAAGATCAGCAAGAGAAGTCATAAGACAAGAAGCAGAAAGGTGCGGTATGCCTTATGTAAATCACAGATGGCTGGGAGGAATGCTGACAAACTATAAAACAATTAGAGCCTCAATAAGAAGATATGAGTTTTTAGTATCTCAGGAAGAAGAAGGTAAGTTTAACCAATACACAAAAAAAGAGGTTTTAAAGCTAAAAAAGGAAATGGATAAACTGGAAAGATCTATTGGAGGAATAAAGAATATGGGAGGACTTCCAGAAGCTTTATTCATTGTCGATGTAGAGAATGAGAAAATTGCTGTAGCTGAAGCTAAAAAAATGGGGATTCCTATTGTTGGTCTTGTAGATACAAACTCTGATCCTGATTCAGTGGATTATATTATTCCTGGAAATGATGATGCCATAAGGTCAATCTCTTTACTTGCGAGATTAGTCTCAAATGCTTGCCTTGAAGGAGCTGAGAAAGCCACGGGTATTAGAGGTGATGGTGATGGTCCAGTAATTGTAAAGAAATCCGATCTTGATAAGAAAGAAAAGGTAGATGCCAAAACTTCTTCAGATGCAAAGGAAAAAAAACAAGCTAAGGAAGAATCTCCAGCCGAGAATGTTTCTGAGGAAAATGAATCTGTATCAGAACAGAAAGAATCCAATGAGGTAAAAGAATGACTGAAATCAAAGCTGCAGATGTAAAATCTCTCAGAGATAAAACTGGTCTTGGAATTATGGAATGCAAAGCTGCCCTCAAGGAAACAGGAGGAAATCTTGACGAGGCGGTGGAATATCTAAAAATTAATAGCAACTTAAAAGCAGAGAAAAAAGCTTCTAGAACAGCCGTTGAAGGTCTATTGCTAACAGCCAACAATCTAATGGTTGAAGTTAATTGCGAGACTGATTTCGTTGCTAAAGATGAAAACTTTAAAACTTTTTGCCAAGAAGTTTTAAATTATTGTTTAGAGAATGATTCGAAATCTATAGAAGAAATATCAGATGACCTTGAATCAGAAAGACAAAGCCTTGTTCAAAAGGTTGGAGAAAATGTAATTATCAGAAAAAAGGAATCTATCGGAGGAGATAACTTGTATTCATACATCCATAGTAATGGGAAGGTCGGTGCTTTAGTTTCTCTTAAGGATGACAATGAAGAATTAGGAAAGGATATTGCTATGCACGTCACAGCATCCAATCCCAAATTTCTATCTCCAGAAGATGTAGACTCTGAAACAATTGAGAAAGAAAAACAAATTTTAAAGGCTCAGGTTGAAGATACAAATAAGCCAGAAGAAATTATTGAGAAAATGATCGAGGGCAGGTTAAATAAATTTCTATCTGAAATAAGTCTCCTTAAACAGCCTTTTGTTAAAGATCCTTCAACTTCAATTGAAAATATTCTTAATGATCACAAGAACTCTATTGTTGAATTTACACGTATAGAAGTAGGCGAGGGAATAGAAGTAGAGCAAAAGGACTTTGCTTCCGAAGTCCAAGCACAACTCCAAAATTCTTAAATGGCATCAGCAAAACGCGTTCTTCTAAAGCTCAGTGGAGAGTGGTTTGCTGGGAAAAAGGAAAAAGGTTTTGATGAAAAAACGTTTGAAAGAATATCTTCAGCTATAGACTTTACTAAACAAAAAAAAATTCAACTAGGGATAGTTTTAGGAGGAGGAAATATCTTTCGAGGAAGAGATCTCAAAGACATAAAAATCGATAGAGTGTCTGCAGACTACATAGGAATGTTATCTACTATTATGAATGGGATAGCTTTATCAAACTTCCTTAGAGAAAAAGGCCATTCGAATAAACTTTTCTCTTCATTTGCTATTGGAAACTTTGTTCAAGCTTATAATACCGAAGATGCTTTAAATGCTCTCATGAACCAAAAAGTTGTCCTCTTAGTTGGGGGAATAGGAAATCCCCTTTTCACCACGGATTCAACTGCAAGCATAAGAGCAAATGAACTGGAAGTAGACTTTATGTTAAAAGCAACTAACGTAAATGGAGTTTATGATACGGATCCAAAAGAGAATCCAAAGGCCAAAAAATTTGAAAACTTAACTTTTGATGATGCAATTAATCAAAACCTTCAAGTAATGGATCAAACTGCCCTTTGCTTTTGCAGAGATAATAATTTACAAGTTAGAGTATTCAATGCTGATGAAAAGGACGGATTTGAAAAAGCAATATCTGGGGAAGAAATAGGTACATTACTTAAAAATTAATATGTTAGAAGAAATAAAACAAGAGACTCTAGAGAGAATGGAAAAAAGCATTTCATCTCTTGAAAGTTCATTACAAAAAATAAGAACGGGCAGGGCTAATCCTTCTCTGCTAGACGCCATACAAATTGATTATTATGGGAATATGACGCCACTTTCTCAAGTAAGTAACATTTCTGTTCAAGATGCAAAAACATTGTTGATTTCTCCTTGGGAAAAAAACTTAGTACCTGACATAGAGAAAGCAATTCAGTCATCTGACTTAGGTATCAATCCAGCTACTTCAGGTGATGTCATTAGAGTCATTCTTCCAGATTTAACTGAGGAAACCAGAAGAGATCTAATTAAAGTAGCAAAATCAGAAGCAGAAAATTCAAAAATCGCTTTAAGGAATCAGAGAAGAGACGCCAACGGGCTGCTCAAAGAATATCTTAAAGAAAAAGAAATTAGTGAAGATGATGAAAGGCGGGGTCAAGAAATTATTCAGAATCTAACTGACGATTTTATTTCCAAGGTTGAGCAATTACTTGAATTAAAAGAGAAAGACTTACTTGAAATTTAGTTTCTATGACGAGCAATTCATCCAATAAGATTGGTCATGTGGCCATAATAATGGATGGAAACTCTAGATGGGCAAGGCAAAGGAATCTAAAGACAATTGAAGGTCATAAGCAGGGAGTAAATCGATTAAGAGATATTGTTAAATATTCTGCAAAATCTGAAATAACCCATTTATCTGTATTTGCTTTTAGCACAGAAAATTGGAAAAGATCTGCTTCAGACGTTTCAGATTTAATGAAACTCTTTCTTCAATCAATAATTAAAGAAGTTCCAGAATTAATTGAAAACAAGGTTCAGCTAAATTTTATTGGTGACATCCCTCGTTTCTCTAAATCTCTTGTATCCCAAATTAATTCTGCCATGAAGGATACTCAAGCCAAGAAACCAAACCTTAATCTTAATGTTGCCATAAGTTACGGTGGTAGATGGGATATTCTGAATGCTATAAAGAGAATCAAAGATCATAAAATAAATACAGACAAATTAAGTGAAGATGACTTCTCTAATCTTCTATCGACTTCTGATTTTCCGGATCCAGATTTATTGATAAGAACAGGAGACGAAATTCGTATAAGTAACTTCTTTCTTTGGCAGATATCATATTCGGAGTTGTACTTCTCAAAATTACTATGGCCTGATTTTAAATTATCTAATTTTAAATCTGCATTAAATAAATTCTCTACAAGAGATAGACGTTTTGGAAAGGAATAATAATGATTAGATGGATATCGGGCATAGCTCTAGGAATCCTTTTTCTTGCTTACATACTCTTATCTCCATCCTTCTTTTTTAACTTTGGATTGATAATTATTTTTGGCATTTCAATTTATGAGCTTATCAAGTTGAGAGTTTTCTCTCTTCAATCTCTTTTAGCTTTTATTCTTATAGTAACCGCAATCTTATGTTTATATTTATACGAGCTGGAGCGATCCTTGATCTTGATAGCGGTTATGATTTCAGTTGCAACCGATGCATTTGCATTCTTTGCAGGTAAAGTTTTAGGCAGAAATAAAATATTCCCTATTGTAAGTCCCAATAAAACTTTAGAGGGAACGATCGGGGGAGTAGTTTCATCAGTCGTGATCAATTCTCTTATGATAACTTTGATTTTCCAAAACTCATTAAAAACTTTAGATGTAATCATGCTTACTCTTATGATCTTTATTTGTGCAGTAGCAGCTGTGTTTGGTGACCTGTTAATAAGCTCCATAAAAAGACAAGCTAATTTAAAAGATACAGGGAGCCTTATACCTGGCCATGGTGGACTGTTAGATCGGATTGATAGTCACATCCTATGTATTCCAGTATTTTTTGTTTTATATGAGGTTCTTCTATGAAGACAGTGCTTGTTCTGGGATCAACTGGTTCTATAGGAAAAAGCACGCTTGAAGTGCTGGATCTTCATAAAGAGAATTTTAAGTGTATCGGCTTGAGCGCAAATAAAAATTTTCAAGCTTTGCACGAGCAGGCAAATAAATATTCAGTTAAAAATATTTGCATACAGGAGGGCTCTACCTCAGAAACTGATATTGAAAAGAACTCAGACATAAAAATTTATAGAGGCTCTGATGGCCAAAGTGAAATGATTAGAGATATGGATGCAGACATCGTAGTTGTTGGAATTTCAGGTGCAATTGGCCTTGAAGCAACTCATGAGGCCATAAAAACTGGCAAAAGAGTATTGATCGCTAATAAAGAGCCGTTGGTAATGTGCGGCGAATTCTTATTGAATGAGGCTAAAAAATATCAATCAGAAATAATACCTCTCGATTCTGAGCATTCTGCTATTTTCCAATGCCTTCAAGGTTCTTCTAAAGATGATGTAAATAAAATCATATTATGTTGCTCAGGTGGTCCATTTTGGGATAAAAAAATTGAATCTTTTGAAAAGATAACTGTCCAAGATGCATTGAATCATCCTATTTGGAAAATGGGAGAAAAAATATCAATTGATTCTTCAACCTTGATGAATAAATCTTTAGAGATCATAGAGGCATCGGTTTTATTTGGGGTAGATGCTAATAAAATAGACGTTGTGATTCACCCTCAACACATTGTTCACTCAATGGTTGAGTTTAAGGATGGCTCAATACTTTCTAATTTATCAGCACCCGATATGAAAGCCTCAATATCGTATGGATTAGGATTTCCTAAGAGGCTTGAATCTGGAATAGAAAGACTATCTTTTTCTGATCTTTCTTTAAATTTTTTTGAGCCTGACCATAAAAAATTTCCAACTTTAGATTACGCAAAAAAAGCTTTATCTTTAGGAGGGAACCTTCCCTTAATTCTAAATTCATTCAATGAAGTTGCGGTTGATCTTTTCTTGCAAGAAAAAATAAATTACTTGGATATCTTTCAATTGATTAGTCATGCGTTTGATGCGAAAGATAATCTAGACATAAATATAAAATTTGATACTGTTGACGAAATCTTGCATTTAGAAGCCTTATCTAAAAAACAGGCTAAAGTTTATGCAGAGAGATATACTTTCTAATCATGACTGCCGTTCTAACATACTTAATAGCCTTTGTTGTGCTGATTTCGGTAATAACCATTATTCATGAGTCAGGTCATTTTTTTGCTGCAAGAATTTGCAGAGTAAAAGTTTTAGATTTCTCAATAGGTATGGGACCATCTATCTTACAGAAACAGGACAAGCATCAGACAAATTACAACATAAGAATTTTACCAATCGGAGGATTCGTACAAATGCTAGGGGAGGGTGAGAACTCCGCTGAAAAAGATTCTTTTCAATCAAAACCATATCATCAGAGATTGTTCATAGTTCTCGCTGGTCCTATGGCTAATTTTATTTTAGCTTTCATAATCTTTGCCGGTTTGAATATTTATGGAATTCAAGAAATATCCTCTGACATCGGGCAGGTTAAAAAAGATAGTCCTGCTTATAACGCTGGAATAGAATCAGGAACCAAGATAAAACGTATTGATGAATCTTTTGTTGAAACCAGAATGGAGGTTCAATCTGCCTTGTTAAGACGGCTCGGGGAAACTGGCATTATAAATATTGAAACTGAAGATTTTCGAGGCGCCACTTCTTCGCACCAGATATATATATCTGAGTGGCTAAAGGGACAAGAACCAAATGACCTAATGAGAGATCTAGGAATGTATCTACCTTCGGAAATAATCATTGCTCAAATGACAGAAAACGGTCCAGCTGAAAATTCTGGACTAATGATAGGCGATAAAATTAATGCTATCGATTTCAATGAAATACAATCTTGGGAAGATCTTAAATTTTTTATCAATTCATCTGAAGGAAAAGAAATATTGGTAAGTATTTCAAGAAATAATTCCAACTTTGATTATCTTGTTCAGCCTGAATATCGAGAATCTCCTGAACCTGCATGGTTAATTGGAATAGCGGCAAATTTGAAGATTCTTCCATCTTCGATTATAAAAAAAAGGTACGGTCTTCTTGAAGGTTCAGTTAAAGCCTTTAAGGATACCTATTCCAAATCTGTAGAATCATTAATTTTTCTAAAAAAGATGGTACAAGGCTTGATTTCGCCCAGAAATCTAGGTGGTCCGGTTATGATTGGTCAATATGCAGGAGATTCAATTAAATATGGGGGTCTTTTTTCCTTCTTAATGTTGATGGCTCTTATCAGCATCGGATTGGGTATCATCAATCTATTACCTATTCCGGTTCTGGATGGTGGCCAAGCCGTGATGATGACTTTAGAAAAAATAAAAGGTTCACCTCTTTCTGAAAACTTTGTAGGAATATCCTATAGGCTGGGTATAGCATTTATTGTATGTCTTATGATCTTTACTTTTTTTAATGACCTTTCAAGGATTTTTTGATGAAAAGATTATTATCCTTTTTTCTATTTATATATTCTGTTGGCACTTTTGCAGATTCCTGGGTAATTGAAGACATAAGAGTTACTGGCCTTCAGAGAGTTTCAGCAGGATCAGTTTTTGCCTCGATGCCAGTATCTGTGGGTGATGAAATAGATCAAAGAGAAATTCAACTTGTTGCAAAGTCAATTTTTAATACTGGTAAATTCGACGATATAGAAATTGGAAGGGATGGAGGAGCCTTACTAATTAACTTGGTTGAAAGGCCTTCCATTGCATCTATAGATATTCAAGGTAACAAAGCAATAAAAACTGATGCATTACTTGAAGGACTAAGAAACTCTGATCTATACGAGGGCCAACTTTATAGAAGATCAATTGTAGAAGGGTTAAGTGTAGAGCTAGAAAGACAATACGTAGCTCAAGGTAGATACGGCGCAAAAGTTAAGGTGGAAAGTAATAATCTACCAAGAAACAGAGTTGCAATCTTAATCGAAGTTGATGAGGGCGAAGTGGCTCAAATTAAAGATATAAATATAGTCGGTAATCAGACGTTTACGGATGAAGAACTTTTGAGAGGTTTTGAATTGAGCAAGGGTAATTGGTTATCTTTTATCACGAATGACAATAAATATGCTCAAGAAAAGTTGAGAGGTGATCTCGAGACGCTAGAGTCTTTTTACAAAAATCGAGGATATGTAAAGTTCTCAGTTGACTCTAGAGTTGTTAGCGTATCTCCAGATAAAAAATCGGTTTTTATAACCATAGGAGTAAGAGAGGGAGGAGTTTATAAAGTTAAAGAGACTAAATTAGCTGGAGATCTTCCTTTATCAAAAGATAATCTAAGAAACTTAATTTTCGTAAAGCCAGATACAGTATTCTCTCAGGAGCTCGTAACAGCATCCGAAGAATTTATTACTAATACACTTGGGAATGAAGGTTACGCCTTTGCAGAAGTCTCAGGAGTTCCTGAAATCTTAGAAGATGAACAAGCGGTAAATCTTACTTTTTTTGTCGAGCCTGGCCAAAGAACCTATGTCAGAAGAATAGAATTTATTGGAAACGAAAGGACCTATGATGTAGTGCTTAGGCGAGAGATGAGACAAATGGAAGGAGCATGGGCATCTAATGCTTTAATTGAAAATTCTAAACTTCGTTTAGAAAGGTTAGGTTTCTTTAAGCAAGTAGAAGTTGAGACAAAGCCGGTGCCTGGTATTAGTGATCAAGTGGACATTGAGTACACCGTAGAGGAAGAATTCTCTGGTTCCATTGGAGGATCAATTGGATATGGTGCATGGGGTCTTACTTTGGGTGCAAACTACTCCGAGAATAATGCTTTTGGAACTGGAAACAGATTAGTGGTAGGAATCAATAAGAATGCTTGGCAAACCAGTTATAACTTCAATTTTTTTGATCCTTATTACACCATTGATGCAGTAAGCCTTGGGTATAACGCATTTTACCGATCATCTGACTTTGGTTCTTACAATCTTGCTTCTTACTCAACAGATTCTTACGGATTAGGAGCTCAATTTGGTTTTCCTATAAGTGAAATTGAAAGATTAAATCTTAATATATCCTACGATAATACTAAGCTAGATGCGGGTAACTTCTCGTCTTTGCAATTGAATGATTTTGTTAATCAGGAACGAGA
>LUMT01000109.1_pt1 | contig 38325 bp, 43 predicted proteins | sample 729741 | NCBI WGS metagenome assembly LUMT01 (sample SAMN03860299, study PRJNA289734) | marine metagenome | biome: seawater column; feature: ocean; material: water; isolation source: Red Sea water column Station 192 - depth 50m | place: Saudi Arabia: Red Sea | collected 2011-10-15 | depth 50 m
AATAGAAAATTCAAATACATTAAATAAAAAGAAAAAAATAGATGAATTAAAAAAAAAAGATACTTTAGGTTTTATTAATTTTGATTCAGTTATAATTGCAGATTTTAGTGAAAGTCTAAAAAGTGTTGCCACATCGTTATTATATACGGATGTCTCTTCAGAAAGAATAAAATACATCACATTGAACCAATGGTTTGATGAAAGTCTTTTAAAGGAGACTTCATTACATCCAATATATTTTCCATCAATAAATAAGTATAATTTTGAGATATTTAAAAAAGAATATATTCAAAACTTTAAAAATACACCAAATCAAATTTCTTTTTTAAGTTATGACCTAATAGGGTTAGTATATTACTTATTAATAAATAATGATTTTAAAACTAATGAAAATTTATTTATTAAGCAAAATAAATTTAAAGGAAAAATAGGAATTTTTGAAATAAATAAAAAAACAATCACCCATCAATTAAACTTTTATGAAATACAAGATAAAAGTTTTAAAGAAATTTTTTAATTTTTTTAAAAGCTTTTGCTCTGTGATCATTTTTAAATTTTAGCTTTTGACTCATTTGACCAAATGTTAATCTTTTATTTTCGGGTATAAAGATTGGATCATAACCAAAACCTTTATTTCCAATTTTTTTTTTGGAAATTCTACCATTAATTACCCCTAAAGATTGAATTGGATTTTTTTTTAAACCATAAATAGTTAATGCACAAATAAATCTTGCTTTAATCTTTTTTGACTTCCAGTTTTTATCTACTTTTAATAAATTTTGATAAACTTTGGATATTGCCAAATTAAAATCACCCCTTTTTCCACCCCATCTTGCTGAATAAATGCCTGGTTGATTATTTAATAAGTCAATTTCAAGTCCAGAATCATCTGCAATACAAATTTTTTTTGTTTTTTTTGAAAAATGTTTTGCTTTAATTAAAGAATTTTTTAGAAAAGTATTTCCATTTTCTTTAGGGCTTTTGAGGCCATAGTCTTTTGGAGAGGTGATAGTGTAGTATTTGGGTAGTAAATCTTTAATTTCTTTTATTTTTCCCTCATTATTTGACCCTACTACGATTTCTTTATTTTTTTTTTTTAACATCTAGAATTTCATGAATTTCTTACCATATAGATTGTTATGGAAAAAGAAGAATCACAAAATAAGGAAGATCAAAATTTAAAAGACGAAAACGAAGAGCTAAGTACAAACAAACAGGCGCCGGAAGAAACTGGGAAAAAAGAGGAAGAGGAACAACTTTCACCTGAAGATGAAATTACAAATCTTAAAGATAAAGTTGCTAGAACATTTGCTGAAATGGAGAACCAAAGGAGAAGGTTTGAGAAAGAGAAAGATGAAGCTTTTGAATATGGTGGATTTTCATTTGCAAGAGAAACACTTAATCTTCTAGACAATTTGGAAAGATCAAAACAAACACTGGAAAGCGACGAGTCTATAAAAGATAAAGACACACTAAAAAAATTAATAGAGCATATTGACATAATTAATAAAGATATGATTTCAATTTTCAAAAAAAATAATATTGAGCCTATTAAAGCAATTAACGAAAAATTAGATCCAAATTTACATCAAGCAATGATGGAAATTGAAGATGACACAAAAGATCAAGGAACCATAGTTCAAGAAATTCAAAAAGGGTTTATGATGAAAGATAGGTTGCTAAGACCTTCATTAGTAGCTGTATCCAAAAAAAAAGTTGAAGATAAAGATAATAACCAAAAAAACCAAGAAAATAAGGAAAAAGAGGTAAAAAATTAATTATTTATTATGGTTGTAGTTGTAAAATTAACACTTATATGAGCAACAAACAGGATTAATTATGAGCAAAGTTATAGGAATAGATCTAGGAACAACAAATTCTTGTGTAGCCGTCATGGAGGGAACACAAGCAAAAGTTTTAGAAAACGCTGAAGGAGCAAGGACTACACCATCAGTTGTAGCATTTACAGATGAAGGTGAAAAATTAATAGGTCAACCAGCAAAAAGACAGGCAGTTACAAATCCTGAAAATACAATATTTGCAGTTAAAAGATTAATTGGAAGAAATTTTGATGATCCAACAGTTAAAAAAGATGTTGAGACCGCTCCTTTTAAAATAGTTAATTCTGATAAAGGCGATGCATGGATTGAGGCAAAAGGGCAAAAATATTCGCCATCACAAATTTCAGCTTTCACACTTCAAAAAATGAAAGAGACAGCAGAAAAATATTTAGGTTCAGAAGTAAAACAAGCTGTAATAACTGTTCCAGCTTACTTTAATGACGCTCAAAGGCAAGCAACAAAAGATGCTGGCAAAATTGCAGGTCTTGAAGTTTTAAGAATTATAAATGAACCAACAGCAGCATCTTTAGCATATGGTTTAGATAAAAAAGCTAATAAAAAAATAGCAGTATACGATCTAGGCGGTGGAACATTTGATGTTTCAATTCTAGAGTTGGGTGATGGTGTATTCGAGGTAAAATCAACAAATGGTGATACATTTTTAGGTGGAGAGGATTTTGATAATGCTATTGTGGATTATTTGCTTTCAGAATTTAAAAAAGAAAACGGTATTGATTTAAAATCTGATAAATTAGCTTTGCAGAGATTAAAAGAAGCAGCAGAAAAAGCAAAAATAGAATTATCATCTGCAGCACAAACTGAGATAAATCTTCCATTTATTACTGCTGATAAAACTGGACCAAAACATATTAACTTAAAAATGACTAGAGCTAAATTAGAAGCATTAGTCGAAGATCTGATTTCGAGAACAATACCACCATGTAAAACTGCTTTAAAAGATGCAGGTTTATCTGCAAGTGAAGTTGATGAAATAGTACTAGTTGGTGGTATGACTAGAATGCCAAAAGTTATTGAAGAAGTAAAAAATTTCTTTGGAAAAGATCCAAATAAATCTGTAAATCCTGATGAAGTTGTTGCAATGGGTGCTGCAATTCAAGCAGGTGTTTTACAAGGCGATGTAAAGGACGTGTTACTTTTAGATGTAACTCCTTTATCTCTAGGAATAGAGACTTTAGGAGGCGTATCTACAAAATTAATAGACAAAAATACAACAATACCAACCAAAAAAAGCCAAGTATTTTCTACCGCAGAAGATAATCAACCAGCAGTATCAATTAGAGTTCTTCAGGGTGAAAGAGAGATGGCTTCAGATAACAAAGTATTAGGAAACTTTGAATTAGTTGGAATAGCTCCTGCACCTAGAGGAGTTCCACAGATTGAAGTTACATTTGATATAGATGCAAATGGTATAGTTAATGTATCAGCCAAAGACAAAGGAACTGGTAAAGAACAAAAAATTCAAATTCAAGCATCTGGGGGATTAAGCGATGAAGAAATTAATCAAATGGTCAAAGACGCAGAATCTAATAAAGAGGAAGATAAAAAGAAAAGAGAAGCTGTTGATGCAAGAAATCAAGCAGATACATTGATACACTCAACTGAAAAAAATTTAAAAGACCACGGAGGTAAAGTCTCAGATGCAGATAAAAAAGCAATTGAAGATGCATCGGCAAACCTTAGAAATGCTCTTAAAGGTACTGATGTTGAGGAAATCAAAAAGAAAACACAAGATTTAGTTCAGGCATCTATGAAATTAGGTGAGGCAATTTATAAATCTCAACAAGGTGCAAAACCTGGAGATGCTCCAAAAGACGCAAAGAAGGAAGATACCAAAGACGATAACGTTGTTGATGCAGATTTTGAAGAAGTAAAAGACGAGAATAAAGAAAAAAGCGCCTAACAAAACAACTGTTTGTCTATAACATGTTATATCAGCTTACAGAAAACTTGCAGTCAAATACCATCCAGATAAAAATAAGGGTGATAAGGGTGCTGAAGAAAAGTTTAAAGAAGCATCTGAAGCCTATCATGTGCTTTCTAATTCTGAAAGAAAACAAAATTATGATAATTTTGGTCATGCGGCTTTTGAAAATGGGGGTGGTGGAAGAAGTGGATTTGGAAATTTTGATTTTTCAAATCATTTCTCTGATATTTTTGAAGACTTTTTTGGAGAGGGTTTTGGTGGAAGCCGTAGATCAAGAAGGTCAAATAATAGAGGATCAGATTTAAGATATGACTTATCTATATCTTTGGAAGAGGCTTTTTCTGGGAAGAAACAAGATATAAAATTCTCTACATCTGAAAAATGCGATACTTGTAGTGGGTCAGGTTCAAAGCCGGGTCATGAGGCTGGAGCGTGCTCGATGTGTGGCGGTCATGGTCAAGTAAGATCAAGCCAAGGTTTTTTTACGGTCCAACAAACATGCCCTCAATGCGCTGGTGCGGGAGAGGAAATTACTCATCCTTGCTCTAGTTGTAATGGACAAGGTAAAAAACAAGCTTCAAAAAGACTTTCGGTTACTATTCCAAAAGGTGTAGATGATGGAACCAGAATTAGACTTTCAGGAAAAGGTGAGGCTGGATCAAGAGGTAGTAGTAATGGTGATTTATACTTATTCATAAATGTTCATTCTCATGACCTATTCAAAAGATCCGATGAAAATTTATTTTTTGAGTGTCCAATTTCTATTGCAGATGCTGCTCTAGGAACATCAATTGAAATCCCAACGATTGATGGTGGTAAAGCAAAAATTAAAATTCCAGCTGGAACACAAAGTGGGAAGCAATTTAGATTAAAAGGTAAAGGTATGCCTTACATGAGAGGAAGTGATTTTGGAGACCTTTATGTGCAAGTAAATACTGAGGTTCCAATATCATTAAATAAAGAACAGAAAGAATTGTTAGAAAAATTTAGAGAAATTGAAAATGAAAAATCTAATCCGAGTATTAAAAAATTCTTTCAAAAAGCCAAAAGTTTTTGGAAAAACTAGCCAATAGTGCTAATCTAGATCCTTACAATGGGTAAAATTAATATAGCCATAACAGGATGCATGGGAAGAATGGGCCAACAGCTCATTAAATCAGCAATTAAAGACAAGTCGACTAAATTGGTTGCTCTTACAGAAAACAGAGCCGTTAATAAAAAAATTAGCGGTATCAAACCTGAATTAAATAACGAAAAAGTTTTTAGCAAAGCGAATGTAATTATAGATTTCACAATACCAAAATGTACGTTAGAAGTTTTAAAGATTGCGGCAAAGTTAAAAAAGAAAGTAGTTATTGGCACAACAGGTTTTACAAAAAAAGAGGAAGGTTTAATTAAGAAGTTTTCTAAAAAAATTCCAATTTTAAAAGCGGGCAATATGAGCCTTGGAATTAATTTACTCATGTATCTAACAGAGATCACATCCGCATCACTTGGCAATAATTATCTAAGTAAAGTTTTTGAAGTTCATCACAAACACAAGAAAGATTATCCATCGGGTACAGCCTTGATGTTAGGAAAAGGAATTGCTGAAGGAAAAAATAAAGATTTTTATAAATTGATAGGTAAAAAATATTTAAATAAAAAAAAATTTCCTTATGGAAAAAAAATTAATTTTAATTCAATAAGGAAAGGTGAAATTATAGGTGAACATGAAGTTACTTTTTCAAGTGGAAAAGAAATTATAACGCTGAACCACGAAGCTTTTGATAGAACTTTATATTCTGAGGGAGCAATAGCTGCTGCCAAATGGTTAATTAATAAAAAACCAGGTCTTTATTCAATGAGGAATCTGTTGAACTTTAAGTAATGAATGAAGTTCAGAGAGCCAAGATAGTTTTAAAAATACTCAATAAAACTTATCCAAGAACACCCATACCTTTAAAACATAGAAATATATTTACACTTTTAATCTCCGTACTACTTTCAGCTCAATGCACAGATGTAAATGTTAACAATGTTACAAAAGATATTTATCCAAAATATAATAAACCTGAGCATTTTGTAGAGCTTGGAAGAAAGAAAATAGAAAAATTAATAAGAAGTATAGGAATTTTTAGAATTAAAGCTAAAAGTATATATAATTTATCAAAAACTTTAACTGAGAAATATAACAGCAAAGTTCCAAAAACTTTTGAAGAGTTAGAGGAACTACCTGGAGTAGGGCATAAAACAGCAAGTGTAGTTATGTCACAAGGTTTTGGATACCCTGCATTTCCAATAGATACACACATACATAGACTAGCTCAAAGATGGGGTTTAACTAATGGAAAAAATGTTATCCAAACTGAAAAAGATTTAAAACGGTTATTCCCTAAAAAATATTGGAACAAGCTACACCTTCAAATAATTTACTACGGAAGAGAATATTGTAAAGCAAGAGAATGTTACGGTATTTCTTGTAAAATTTGTACTTCTTGTTATCCTAAAAGATTATTGGTAAAGTTAGTGATGATGAATTAGGAAGTAAATACGAGGATGGATTAAAATCAGAAAGTGTTGAATATTTTTATTCAAAAAAAAAGGAAGAATTACCAACTGGTACATGTCTAATTCTAGTAACTCCAGACTCTGAAAGAACGATGTGTACATATCTTGGAACAGCGGGAAAAATAAATGAGAATGATGTAAATGCAGATGTAGTAAAACAATCTGAGATGATTTTTTTAGAGGGATATTTGTGGGACGAAGGCGAACCAAAAAAAGCATTTGAAAAAGCCATCAATAGTGCAAAAAAGGTTGCAATGTCCCTATCAGATCAGTTCTGTGTGGATAGACACAAACCACATTTTTTGGATTTGGTTAAAAATAAATTAGATATCACATTTGCTAACGAACAAGAAATGATGTCATTAATTGATACAAAAAATTTCAAAGATGTAATTGATTTTGGAAAAAGTTTAAAAAAGCTAATTGTTATTACGCGAGGAGAAAAAGGAGCTATATCAATTAATGGTGATGAAATTGTCGAAAATGGTATCGAAAAAAATTTAAATATTAAAGATCTTACAGGTGCAGGAGATTTATTTGCTGCAGGATTTTTGCATGGAAACTTAAATAATTTAAGTATTTCTGATAGCCTTAACAAAGGACGAGAAATGTCATCAAAAGTTATCCAACAAATTGGGGCTAGGCTATAATATGCCAGAAAATGAAAAAAAGGTATTAAAATTTTTCCCTCAACCTATTTTTCATTACAAATTAGATAACTATAAAGAACATAATCAGAATTTAACAAAGTATATTTATGAATTATATAAAAATGACAACGAGGGATTAATACGATCAAATCAAGGCGGTTGGCATTCAAAACCTTTTAACTTGAAAGATAAAGACAAGGCACCATTTAAATTTTTTACAGATATACAAAAATATGTTGCTGATGTATTTAAAGAATATGGATGGCATTACACTCCTAGTAAAGTAAATTTAACTGAGATGTGGGCAATTATTAACAAAAAAAATAATTTTAATTTAGAACATACGCACCCGAACAATTACTTAAGTGCAGCTTATTATGTGAAAGCATCAGACAATTGCGGATCGTTTAGAATTTCTAATCCCAATCAAATTGCTAGGGAAAGAATAGCGGTTAGTGATAAAAGGACTGAGTTTAATCAAAATATTGCTCAAATAAAGCCTGTAGAAGGCGATTTATTAATTTTTCCAGCTTACCTACCTCATTCAGTTGGGATGAATCTGTCCGAGGAAGATAGAATAGTAATTAGTTTTAATATTGATATTTTGAAGTAACTAATTTTTTTTCCTCTTAAAGCTACCCCTTCCCTTTTTAGGCTTAACAATCCTTGGTTTATACCTTGAGGATAATAAATTTCTTGCGATTAAATTTTTTTTTTTATTTGTACTTTTATTCATATAAATTAACATTACTATAATTTTAAAATGATAGAAAACAGAGAAATCTTAAAGTTTTTTCCACAACCGGTATTCAGATATAGAATAGAAAATCACAAAGAAATCAACCATGAACTTTTAAAATATATTTATAGGTTGAAAGAAATGAATGAAAAAGGATTGGAAAGATCGAATATAAATGGTTGGCATTCTGAAAATTTTAATTTGAAGGATAAGGATTCAGTACAGCACAAATTTTTAATGTCATTAAAAAACTATATATTCGATGTATTTAAAAATTATGGTTGGGATATCGACCCAAAAAAAATTGTTTGCACTGATATGTGGGCAATTATTAATAAAAAGAATAGTTTTAATTTAATTCATACACATCCAAATTCATATTTGAGTGCAGCTTATTATGTAAAAGCTCCAGAAAATTGCGGTAAATTTTTAGTCGAAAATCCAAATCCTGTTAGTAATCATAGTCATCCAAAAATTTCTGAAGAGACAGAATTTAATAGCACAATAAGAGGGTTAGATGTAAAAGAAGGTGATTTATTATTTTTTCCTAGCTATTTGCCTCACAAAGTTGGAAAAAATCTGTCTGATGAAGACCGAGTTGTTATAAGTTTTAATATAAATATTAATCACTTTATTTAAAATTTAGTTAAATTTTATAACCATTTTTATTACTTTTAATAAAATTATTATCATTAAAACACTTTAAGATTTTCTTTCTAAGTCTATATACATGGGTTTCTACCGTATGTGTTTCAAGCTTGGACTTATATCCCCAAACATATTTCTGAAGTTCATTTATGGAAACAGCAGTTTCGGAATTTTTTAAAAAATTAATTATTAAAGTTTCTTTTTCAGTTAAAGATAAACTTTTATTTTTACTAAACATTTTTCTGGAATTAAAGTTTACAATATAATCGTTAATTTTTATATTTTTTTGAAAGTCAATTTTTTTTTTTAAAAATTTAATATTAATATTATCGATCAGTTTTCCTATTTGAATTGGTTTAGTATCAATTAAAATTTGATTGTTCATTTTAAGTTCTCTGTCAGAGACAACTAGATCTGTAGTTTGAAATTTTTGCTTTTCTATCTCAAGGTTATTTATTTTTTTAATATTGAAACTTACAAGATGCTTTAACTCAAATAAAATATCATATAAAATAGGAATATTATGAATAAATAAGTTTTGTTTCTCCATACAATAAGAATATGACAATTAAAATAAAAAATAAATATACACTTTTGTTTGATGAATTTGAATTCAAATGTAGCATTGGAGCCTTTGGTTTCACATCAGATAAATATGAAGGTGATAAAAAAACACCTACTGGTTTATTTTCGTTGGGAGATCTATACTATAGAAGTGATAAAGTTCAAAAACCTAAAACTAAATTAAAATGTATTAAAATTAAAAAAAATATGGGTTGGTGTAACGATATTGATAGCAAATTTTATAACAAAAAAATTAAAATTAAAAAAAAAGTGAGATATGAAAAATTATTTAGAAATGACTATAAATATAATTATTTAATCCCAATTAAATATAATTGGGTAAATCCTAAAAAAAATAAAGGAAGTGCTATCTTTATACATTTAACAAAAAATTACAATCCAACTGCTGGATGTATAGCTCTATCACTAAAAGATTTTTTAATTTTAGTTAAATTGATAAAAAAAAATACAAAAATTAGAATTATCTAATTTCTTTTTCCGAATATACTAGATCCAATCCTTATATAAGAAGCTTCAAAGTCTATAGCTTCCAAATAATCAGAAGACATACCCATGCTTAATTCGTTAAGACTATGTTTTTTCTTTAACTCTAACATTTTGTTAAAGTAAAAATTTGTATCTCCATCTAAAGGGGGTATGCACATCAAACCAATTATATTAAGTTTTAATTCTTTGCAGTAATTATAGAATTCAAAGAGATTATTGGAATTAATTCCAGATTTTTGTTCTTCATTTCCTAGGTTAATTTGAATAAATATTTTTAAATTACTATTTCCAAATGATGAAATTTTATTTGCTAGCTTTTCACTATCTAAAGAGTGAATATAATCAAATAATTTTACTGCAAACTTAACCTTATTTGTTTGTAGCTTACCAATTAAGTGAAGTTTAATATTATTATTATTTTTTTTTATTTCTTCCCACTTTTCTAAAGCTTCTTGGACTTTATTTTCACCATAATGAATATGCCCATAATTAATTAAATGGCTTATATGCTCAATCTTAAAAGTTTTAGATACTGCGATTATGTTTGGAGTTTTTTTAAGATTATTATCTATAACTTTTTTCTTAACTTTTTCCTTTATATTAAGTAAATTTTTTACTGTATCATGCATAAATTTAATAATAAAAAATATTATTTTATAAATAAGTTTAATAAAAATAATATTGATAATTTAGAGAATAATACAGCTATTATTTATAGAAATTACAAAAAAAAAAATCACCAAAAAGAAATTATAAAAATCAAAAAATATTGTAAAATTAAAAGAATTAAATTTTACTTATCTAATGATATCAAATTATCATTAAATCTTAAATTAGATGGAGCTTACATACCTTCATTTAACAGTAGCTATCGTCATTTATCTTACAAATTTAGAAATAATTTTAATCTAATTGGATCTGCACATAATTTAAGGCAAATCAGAATCAAAGAGAGACAAAAAGTGAAGCTAATATTTTTATCCTCTTTATTTAAAGAAAATAAAAATTATTTAGGAGTTAATAGATTTAACAATTTGAGTAAGCTTACAAAAAGACAGTTAATAGCTTTAGGTGGTATTTCAATTGAAAATCTAAAAAAATTAAAAGTGGTTAATTGTTACGGATTTAGTGGTATCAGATATTTCAAAAAAAAGGCCCTATTTCTAGGGCCTTTTAAACAAAATGTTTTAAACTTAGAAATTAAACGTTAATCCTAAGCTGTAGATTTCTCTGCTATTAGTTGAGCTATTAGCGATGTTATCACCATCATGAATTGCTCCACCAATACTTAATGATCCCATTGTGTATGAGAAACCAAGCGCAGCTGACTCTTGATCTGGGTTTCCAGAACCAACTGCTTCAATCTCATGGTTACCGTATGATAAAGTTAGATCATCGTTAACTTGGTATGATACACCAATACCAGTTGACTCGTAATCTGTTCCACTTTCCATATCATTTTCTGACATCTGTATACCAACAGTGATTCCACCAATTGCATATTTCGCATACATTGTGCTTTCATCACCTTTAGTATTAGTTGTTACTTCAACGTCTTGTTGTGCATAACCAACAGTTAAACCTTCCATACCAGTATATTCAATACCATATGATGTAGATGATACAGCCAGCGCCACCAATTAAATTAGCTTCTGCACCTACTAAGATATCCCACGGCTCTTCCCAAGCTGCTGGCATTACGTCATCTTTTGCACCAAGAGCTGAGCTTCCACCATGACCATGGAAAGTTAAGTTTCCAGCATCACCTAAATCGAATGCTATTGAGTGACTGTCGTATACATCTCCACCACCTGTATCATCGTTATCGATTTCAAAAGATAGTGTTACACCAATGTCATTTACATCACCTGATGCTGACATAGTGATTGAGTCACCCATTGTCCAACCTTGACCTTCAGTTTTCTTCTCGTCACCACCAGTAAATGACATTCCAGCTGAACCTGTAGCTGTTAATGTTGCTGCAGATACTGAACTAGCAACTAGGGAACCAGCAAGAGCTGTTAACCCTATTTTTTTTATATTGTCCATATTAAGTACTCCTTATTTATTGTTTAATATTAAACATCGACCTTCTATCAAAATACTTATGAAAAGAGTTGATTTTACTTATTTTTTATAAATTAAGTGTGAAAGTGTTGCAAATTTACATCATAAAAAGTCCTTTAAAATAAATGTTTTTTTAATAATTAAGTATTATTATTAAATATTTTGTAAATAATCTAAGTATTTTAGTAAAAATTATAAAAAAAATGAAAATACGAATCATAAATCTATTATTTGTTTTTTTAATGATCAGTGCATGTAATGGAAAAGTGCCTGGGGCTGATGCTAGAAAAATACCTCCAAACGCTAAAGATAGAGTTCTAAAAAATATGGAGGAAGGAAGAGGTTTTACGCTGATGGGTTCCGTCAAAAAAAATACAGGTGAATTTGATTTTGCTAGCTCGAATGAATTATGGAGAGCTTCCTTAGATACTTTGGATTTCATGCCTTTAGCGCTTGCAAATTATAGTGGAGGAATAATTGTAACCGACTGGTATAGTGATGGATCATCTGATGACGAGTCAATAAAAATTTCAATAAGATTTTTGAGTAACGAAATAAGATCCGACGCATTAGTTGTAAAAGTTTTTTATAAAAATTGTTCAATGCAAAATAACTGCAAGGTTTCAGATAGGTCGGGTGAATTGTCATCAGAGTTGACTAAAAAAATTCTGTCTAAAGCAGCTATTTATGAGAAGGATACTTTTTCAAAAAAGAGAAAAAAATATAAAAACGAAGCTTTAAGAACAGACGAACAAGATCAGTAAAAATCCTTTGTTGTGGAAAGATATAATTTCAAAAAAGTTGAAGAAAAATGGCAAAAGTTTTGGTTAGATAACAATACCTTTTCAACAAAAATTGATAAAAATAAAAAAAAATTTTATTGTTTAGAAATGTTTCCATACCCATCGGGAAAGATACATATGGGACATGTTAGAAATTATACAATTGGAGATGTTTTATCTAGGTACAAATCATTAAAAGGATTTAATGTGCTTCATCCTATGGGATGGGACGCCTTTGGTATGCCTGCTGAAAATGCAGCAAGGGATAATAAACTAGATCCTAAGGATTGGACAAACTCAAATATAAATACCATGAAAGATCAATTAAAGAAGCTTGGTCTATCTATTGATTGGAGTAGGGAAATTTCAACATGTTCAGAAGAATATTACAAACACCAACAAATATTTTTTCTAGAGCTATTAGAAAAAAAACTAGTTTATAGAAAAGAAAATTATGTAAATTGGGACCCTGTAGATGAAACTGTTCTAGCAAACGAGCAAGTAATCGACGGTAAAGGGTGGAGATCAGGCGCTGTTGTAGAGAGAAAAAAACTTAATCAATGGTTTTTTAATATTTCAAAATTTTCACAAGATTTGTTAGACGGGCTAGAAGATTTAACAACATGGCCAAACAAAGTAAGAACAATGCAAAAAAATTGGATTGGTAAGTCCTTTGGATGTGAAATTGAATTCAATATAGAGGGTGACTTACCTGTTAAAAATATTAAATGTTTTACAACACGGCCAGATACGTTGTTTGGTTTTTCTTTTCTAGCTCTTTCAATTGATCATGAAATATCAACGTTTTTCAGAGACAATAGCGAATTCTTGAAATTTAAAGAAGAATGTTCAAAAACAGGAACTACCGAAGAAGCTATAGCTGTTGGAGAAAAGATAGGATTTAAAACAAACTTACAAGCAATTAATCCTTTGAATCCAAATCAAAAAGTGCCGGTGTACTTTGCCAACTTTGTTTTAATGGATTATGGTTTTGGTGCAGTATTTGGATGTCCAGGGCATGATCAGAGAGATTTTGATTTTGCCAAAAAATATAATTTAGAAATTAAGACGGTTGTTAGACCATTTGATAAGGACACTAACTTTAAAGTCGACACTGAGGCTTATGCTGGACCAGGAGTTTTAATTAATTCACAATTTTTAGATGGCCTTAAAGCACCTGAGAATTCTGTGATCGAAACCATAAAAATATTAGAAGAAAAAAAATTAGGAAAAAAACAAATAAACTATAGACTTAAAGATTGGGGTGTTTCTCGACAAAGATATTGGGGCTGTCCTATACCTGTTGCCTACGATGAAAAGGGTAATGTTCATCCAATACCAAAGTCAATGCTACCTGTTAAACTGCCAGAGAATGTAAATCTTAAAACCAAAGGAAATCCTTTAGATAATGAAAAAGAATGGAAAAAAGTATTTATAAATGGTCAAAAAATGACAAGAGAAACTGACACTTTAGACACATTTGTTTGTTCTTCTTGGTATTATTTAAGGTTTTGCTCACCAAGAGAGACCGCTTATGGTTTTAATAAAGAGGATATTGATTATTGGATGCCAGTTGACCAGTACATAGGGGGTGTAGAACATGCAATTTTACATTTGCTATATTCACGTTTTTTTATGAGAGCCATTGAACATGATAATAAAGATTTTGATATTAAAGAACCCTTCAAAAGTTTATTCACTCAAGGAATGGTTTGTCATGAAACATACAAGGATGAAAATAATAATTGGCTTAGTCCGAATGAAGTCGAAAAAATAAATAATAAAACTATTCAGAAAGATTCAGGTGGCAAAAAAGTAATAGTTGGACCATCAGAATCTATGTCAAAATCAAAGAAGAATGTAATTGATCCAGAAAATATTATTGAGGTTTATGGAGCTGATGCTGTGAGACTTTTTATTCTTTCAGACAGTCCACCGGAAAAAGATGTGCAATGGTCAGATCAAGGCATGGTATCCTCTTACAAGTTTATTCAAAAACTATGGATTTTACATAATGAAGTTAAAAATTCCATGTTTGATGATAAAAAAGATAAGGAGAATGACGAGTTAAATAAATTTACAAATAAATTGGTTGCTAAATTTACAAATAATTTAGAAAAGTTTAATTATAATGTGATAATTGCAAACATGTACGAGACATATAACTATTTAATTAATTATATAAAAAAAAATAATAATTCAATAAGTCTAAAAAATTATAAAAAAATTTTAATTTGTTTTTCACCTGTTATCCCTCATTTTTCAAGTGAATGTCTTTCTGAAATTGGTGCAAGTGAAAATATTATATGGCCAAGTTATGATGCAAATGAGTTAGAGGAAAGAGATGTAAATATAGTCGTTCAAATTAATGGGAAAAAAAGAGCAATTTTAAAGACCAAAAAGGGCATTACTGAGAAAACTCTTTTGGAAAGTACAAAAAAAGATAGAAGTATTAGTAAATATTTAGAAAATAAACAAATCAAGAAAATAATTTTTGTTCAAGATAGATTAATAAATATTTTAGTAAATGAATAAAGTAATAAAAATTTTAATATTATTATTTACCCTACAAGGGTGCTCCTTTGAACCAATTTTAATAAACAAAAGCTTTGATTTTCGATTTGAAAATATAAATTTAAGCGGAGATGAAAAAATTAATGAAGTAATAGAAAATAATTTATTAAGTAGAACTAGTGGGAATAAAAAATACAAAATTAACTTAAATTCAGAGAAAAATATTCAAACAGTATCATCTGATTCAAAAGGAGATCCTAAAATTTATAAATTACAGATAAAAGTAGACTACAATGTATTATTAGATGAAAAAAATGTTTACGAAAATACAGTAACAAAACAAGCAACTTATAATAATATAACCGACAAATATGAACTTTTGCAATACGAAAACAATATTACAAAAAGTTTATCTAAAAATATTGCTGAAGAATTACTATTCTCAATAAAAACTTTAGGAAGATGATAAAAAAATATTTTGATTTAAAAAAAATAAATTTGAGTAATTTTAATTTATTTTTGTTTTATGGAAAAAACGATGGTTTACAAAATGAAGTTATAAACGATACCTTTACAAGTAATTTTAAAGGAAGTGTCAATAAATACGATGAAACTGAGTTTATTAATAATTATGAAACCCTGGCATCAGAGTTACTTACAAGTTCACTTTTTGAAAAAGAGAAAATAATAATTATATCAAGAACTAGTGATAAAATTTTAAAGTTTGTAGATGAAATTTTAGATAAAGGTATTAAAGAAATTAAAATTATCTTTAAAAGTAGTGAATTAGAAAAAAGATCAAAAATTAGAATTTTTTTTGAAAAAAGAAAAGATTTAATCATTGTGCCATTTTATGAGGATAACTCTAGTACGCTATCCTCAATCGTAATTAAATTTTTAAATGAAAATAATATTAACATGTCAAGAGAGTCAATTAATCTATTGGTAGATAGAGCCAATGGTAATCGTAAAATTTTAAAAACTGAATTAGATAAAATATTAAATTATTCGTTTACAAAAAAAAAAATAGATTTGAGGGCTGTACAAAAATTGACAAATTTAAACGAAAATTATGGTGTTAATGAACTAGCTGATAATTATTTAGAAAAAAACAAAAAAAATATTGCTAAGATATTAAACGAGAATATTTATTCAGATGAAGATTGTATTTTAATTTTGAGAACAGTTTTAAGTAAGTCTAAAAGATTAATAAACATTATAAAAAAGTATAATGAAACAAAAAATCTTGACGAAGTAATAGCAAATAATAAACCTCCAATATTTTGGAAAGACAAAGATAGTGTAAAAAGACAAGCAAATTCATGGAAAATAAAGGATCTTAAAGAAAAAATTTATCAGATAAATGAAGTAGAAACTTTAATAAAAAATAATTCTAAAAATTCTCTAAATTTAGTTTCAGATTTTATTGTAAATATTTAATAGTTACTTTTTATTACATTTATAAGTCTATCTAACTGGTCCAATCCTTTATATTCAATTGACAGCGTTCCAGAATTATTTTTTTTATTTATTAAAACTACTCTCATTCCAATTATTTCGGCTAGTGCATTTTCAGTAGCTATTGTATTAGAGTCTTTAGATTTAAATTTTTTACTAGAACCAATTTTAAGGACTCTTACTAAATTTTCTGTTTGTCTAACTGATAACTTTTTTTTTATTATTTTTTCAGCAAGTAGCAAAGAGTTATCAAGTCCTATTAGGATTTTTGCATGTCCTTGTGATATTTTTCCACTTCTTATCATTTCAACTAATTTTTCTGGTAAAGATAGTAATCTAAGAGTGTTTGATACGTGAGATCTGCTTTTACCTATAAACTGTGATACTTGATCTTGGTCATATCCAAAATTATCAATTAAATTTTTATAACTTTCAGCCTCCTCAATTGCATTTAAATCTCTTCTCTGTACATTTTCTATAATGGCTAATTCTAACGATTTAAGGTGATCTGCATCGACAATTAATACAGGGACCTCATGCATACCTGCAGCTTGAGCTGCTTGCCACCTTCTTTCTCCTGCAATAAGCTCAAACATTTTATCTTGGTCAACAGACTTTCTAACGATTAAAGGTTGGATAATCCCTCTCTCTTTTATTGAGTTAGTCAATTCATTTAATGACTCTTTTTCGAAGAGTTTTCGTGGCTGATTTCTATTTGGAACAATAGAACTTATAGGGATTTTATTATTTGAAGTTTTTGTTTCATTGTCACCTATCAAAGAGGACAATCCTCGACCTAAACCTTTTTTATTTTTAAAAGGATTTATCATGCTGCACTTTCTACTTTTTTATCTTGTTCTAAAAATTCTTGTGTAAATTTAAAATATGCTTTACTTCCAGGACAAACCTTATCATATAATAAAACAGGCACTCCATGAGAAGGTGCTTCTGACAATCTCACGTTTCTAGGAACTGATGTTAAGTAAACTTTTTCCTTAAAATAGTTTCTCGCTTCTATCTCAACCTGTCCTGAAAGCTTATTCCTTTTGTCATACATGGTAAGAAGTATCCCTCTTATTTCTAGAGATGGGTTTAAGTTTGCTTTTATTCTCTCAATGGTTTTCATCAATTGAGTCAATCCCTCTAAAGCAAAAAATTCAGTCTGAAGCGGTACAACCAAAGCTTCAGAGGCCACTAATGCCATAATTGTTAGAAGGCTCAAAGACGGTGGGCAGTCTATAATTATATAATCATATGATGCTCTAGAATCATTTAAAATCAAGCCTAATTCGTCTTTTAATTTAAATGCTCTGCGGTTATCTCCGGCTGTCTCAACTTCAAGACCAGACAAATCCACATTCGATGAAATTATATTGAGATTTTCAAAATTTGTTTGCTGTATTACCTCATAAATTTTTTTGTTTCCGTTTAGTACATTATAAATAGTTCTATCTGAACTTATATTATTTGATAATCCTAGACCTGTTGTTGCGTTACCTTGCGGATCCAAATCTATAACTAAAACTTTTTTTCCTTTCATAGATAATCCAGCTGCTAAATTAATTACAGTAGTTGTTTTACCTACTCCGCCCTTTTGATTTATGACTGATATTATTTTCTTTTCCATCCTATTTTTGTTTTAAAAAAATTTTCAATATTTTTGATAAATAATTACTTTCCATAATTATTTTTTTTTTTTAAATTTGAGATTTTGACAATCATTGACTCAGCGTTTGTTAAACTTTTCTTTTCTTCATAATCAAATTTCCAAAATTTAAGTGCATTATTTAAAATTTTTTTTCCACTTTTACCTAAAAACAAAATTATGTACCTAAAGTTTTTGAAATTAGTTTTTGCTATTTGAAAAATTATCGGCAAAGGTTTGAAGGCACGTGAAATAATAACATCAGTTGTTAAATTTCTTTCATCGAAAATATTTTTTCTATGTACTTCTGAATTTAAATTAAATTTTTTTGTCATTTCTTCTAGAAAAATGCTCTTATGATAGCTTTTTTCATAAAAAATTAGCTTAAATAGTGGCTTTTTTGATTTCATTAGAATTCCTAAAACTATACCAGGTAAACCAGCTCCTGATCCAAGATCAGTGCAGGTTTTAATGTCTTTTTTATCAATAAAATCAATAGTTTGTGCACTATCTTCTATATGTCTTGTATTTATTAGCTTTTCAGTCGATTTGCTAATCAGATTAATACTTTTATTTTTTGAAATTATTGCATTTTTATAAAGTTCGAGCTCAGATAATGTTTCACGTGAAACATCTAGAGATAGTACTTTGTCAATTTTTAAAATATCCGAATCAATCAAGCTATATGCTTAATAGACTTTCTTTTGATATGAGACAACAAAATATACACCGCTGCTGGAGTTATTCCGTCAATTCTTAATGCTTGTCCCATTGTTTTGGGTTTTATTTGCTTAAATTTTGTTTTTACCTCATTTGATAATCCAGAAAAATTATCATAATCAAGATTTTCAGGTATTTCGAGATTCTCATCTCTTTTAAATGCTAATATATCGGCTTTTTGTTTCTTCAAATAACCTTTATAATGAGAATTAATTTCTAACTGCTCGTCGATTTCACGTGAAAAATACTGTATTTCTGGCCATATTTTTCGAATTTTATTCATATCTACAGATTTTTGACCTAAAATTTGATTTGCAGTTCTATTTACACCGTCTTTAGCAATATTAATCCCATATTTTGTTATTTTTGATGGTGAAATAGACAATTTTTCCATTTTAAACTGAATTTCAGATAATTTTTTATACTTCTCCTTGTAAATTTCCTCTCTTTTATTTTGCACTAATCCAATATTTATACCTTTTTGGGTTAACCTAATATCAGCATTGTCTGATCTTAAAGATAATCTATATTCAGCTCTTGATGTAAACATTCTATACGGTTCTGCTACTCCCTTTGTAACAAGATCGTCAATCATAACTCCTATGTAGGCTTCAGACCTATCTAAAATAAATGGTTCATTATTTTTTATAGCAAGTGCTGCATTTGCCCCCGCAATTAAGCCTTGAGCAGCAGCTTCTTCATAACCAGTAGTCCCATTTATTTGACCAGCGAGATATAAGTTTTTTATTTTTTTTGTTTCCAAAGTTAAAAAAAGCTCTCTTGGATCAACATAATCATACTCTATAGCATATCCAGGCCTTAAAATTTTAACATCTTCTAAACCATTGATTTTACTACATATTTCTTGCTGAATTTCTTCTGGTAGGGATGTTGATATGCCATTTGGATAAATTGTATGATCATTTAGCCCTTCAGGCTCTAGAAAGATTTGATGCCTTTGCTTATCTGCAAATTTTTTTATTTTATCCTCTATAGAAGGACAGTACCTAGGGCCAACACCTTTTATACTCCCTGAGTACATAGCGCTTCGTTTTATATTTTTAGAAATAATTTTATGAACAGACTCATTTGTATAGGTCATACGACATGAGATTTGTTTATTTAAATTCTTTTTTGTTAAAAAGGAAAAAAAATATGGATCATTGTCAGCATGCTGCTCATCTAAATTTTCAAAATTTATTGTACGAGCATCAAGCCTTGGAGGTGTCCCGGTTTTTAGTCTTCCTATTTTAAAATCATACTTTTTTAGTTGTTCAGTTAAGCCAGTAGAGGGTTTCTCATCAAATCTTCCTGCAGGAGTTTTTTGTTCACCAATATGTATGAGACCATTCAGAAATGTGCCCGTTGTTAGAATTGTTTTAGAAGATTTTATCTCCTCGCCAGACTGCGTTATAAATCCGATTATATCATTTTCTTTAAAAATAAACTTAATTACAGGATCAGAAAAAATTGTTAAATTACAGTAGTTTACAAGTTTTTGTTGCATGTATTTCTTATATAGAAATCTATCACTTTGCGTTCTTGGTCCTCTTACAGCTGGACCTCTGCTTCTATTTAAAAGTCTAAATTGTATACCCGATTTGTCTGCAACTTCTCCCATAACTCCATCTAATGCATCTATTTCTCTAACTAGATGGCCTTTACCCAAACCCCCTATTGCTGGGTTACAGGACAATTCTCCTATTGTATCAAATTTATGTGTGAATAAAGCAGTATTAACACCTAGTCTAGCAGAAGCAGCTGCTGCCTCACATCCAGCGTGACCGCCACCTATCACAACTACATCAAATGTTAATTCATTTTTCATAGCTGTAATTTATTATCGATCTTAAAATTTACAAGAAAACACTTAAATTCGCTAAAAAAGTGTTATTTTCCAATAATTATTTACCTATACAGAAATTATTAAAGATAGAACCCAGTATCTCCTCAATATCTACTTTTCCCACAATCATCCCCAAATGCCTTGTTGCTAACCTTAAATCCTCAGCTGCTTTATCAAAATCTTCTATAGAATTTTTTTCCTCAAAACTTGTTAAATACTCAAGGCATTTTTCAAGATTATTTCTATGTCTTTTTCTCGTAATATAAATATCTTTTTGAGAAATAAATTTGTTTTCCAATTTTTTCTTGATCAAATTAATAAGCTTATCTAAATTTTTTTCCTCTTTAATGGATAAACTAACTGTGTCATATTTTTTAATTTCATTACCAATGTGATCAGCGTGTAAATCCATTTTGTTAATCACTAATATAGATTTTTTTGGCTCAAAATGTTTAAAAAAGTCAGTAAAATCAATACTTTTTGGCTCTATCAAAATTAAAATCAAATCAGCATTTTCAGCTCTCTCAAGTGCTAACTTTATACCCTTTTTTTCAATTTCGTCTTTAGCCTCCCTAATTCCTGCAGTATCAGATATTACAACTGGGAAGCCATCCAAATTCAATTGCGCCTCGATAACATCTCGTGTTGTCCCAGCAATTTCTGAAACAATTGCAACATCTCTCTTTGATAAATAATTTAATAAAGAGGATTTTCCTGCATTCGTAGGTCCAACAATTGCAATTTTAAACCCTTCTCTTATTATTTCTCCAACATTTTCATCACTTAAAATTTTTTTGATTTCATTTTTTATACTTTTGGTTTCTGAATGGATATTTTTTAAAATATCACCAGGCAAATCATCTTCAGGAAAATCTATTTTAGCTTCAACATTTGATAATATTTTTATCAATCTTTCTCTTAAAGAATTAAATTTGTCAGAACTTTTACCTGACATAATTTTAATAGCTTGTTGTCTTTGAATTTCTGTCTCTGATGAGATCAAATCTGAGATACTCTCTGCTTTAAGTAAATTTATTTTTCCATTAAGAAAAGCAATTTTAGTAAATTCACCAGGCTCGGCTAATCTACATCCATCTACTTTGGATATACATAAACTCATTGCTTCAATAACAGCTTTACTTCCATGAATATGGAATTCAGCCATATCCTCGCCTGTGTAACTATCTGGGCCAGGAAACCATAATAAAATTCCTTCATCTATAATTTCCTTCGTTTTGGGATTTATAAACTTTCTCAAAGACGCGACTTTGGGATCCGGTATTGTTAAATAAGTCATATTTTTTAACACTTTTAGAGTATCAGAACCTGAGACCCTTATTACAGCAATACCAGATAAACCAGGACCTGAGGAAAGTGCGTAAATTGTCATTTTATTATAGCTACAATATGAATTTAATATAAAAATAATTCAATGATTATTTGGCTAGCATCTTATCCTAAAAGTGGAAATACATGGGTTAGATCTTTTTTATCTGCTTATTATTATTCTAATGATGGAAAATTTAATTTTAGTTTACTAAAAAAAATTAGACAGTTTCCAAGCAAAGATTTTTTTAATGAAAAGTTAAAAAGTGTAGATGAGGCAGCAGAAAACTGGTTAATTGCTCAAAATAGAATAAATGAACAAAATAAATTGTGTTTTTTGAAAACACATAATATTTTTGGAGCCTATAAAGGAAAAAGTTTTACTACATCAGAACATACATTAGGTGCTATATATATAGTTAGAGATCCTAGAAATGTAATTACATCTTTAAAGAACCATTATTCATTGCAAGAAGATGAAGCATTAAAAATGATAAATAGCATTTACAGAAATTTAAGAGATGAAAATGATCATGATAATTATTCAAGCTATTCTTTCATAAGTTCTTGGGCAAATAATTATAACTCTTGGAAAATGTCAAAAAATATTAACAAACTGATTGTAAAGTATGAAGACTTAGAAAATCATGCTAATGAAACATTTTTAAAAATTGTTAATTTCACAGATAATCTATTGAAAAAAAATAACAATCTAAATCAAGATAAATTTAATAATGCAATTGAAACAACTCGGTTCGAAATTTTGAAAAAGAAGGAAGAGGAGGAGGGATTTGAAGAAGCTGTTTACTTAAGGAAAGAAAGAGAGAATAAAAAATTTTTTAATCTTGGGAAAGAAAATAATTATAAAAAGTTAGTTAAACCAAAAACCTTAGAGATAATTGAGAAATTGTTTAATAAAGAGATGAGAGAGTTAGGGTATCTTTAATATTAAGCTGGTTTATTCATAGAATTAAAAAATTCAGAATTATTTTTTGTATCTTTAAGCTTAGAGTTTATAAATTCTATTGCATCCATTGAACCCATAGGAGCTATAATTCTTCTTAAAACATTCATTTTTTGAAGATCATTTTTCTCAAAAATAAGCTCTTCTCTTCTAGTTCCAGATTTTGTAATATCTATTGCTGGGAATATTCTTTTCTCTGATATTTTTCTATCTAATATAGTTTCACTGTTTCCAGTTCCTTTAAACTCCTCAAAAATAACTTCGTCCATTCTACTACCTGTATCAATTAAAGCTGTTGCTATTATAGTTAAAGATCCACCTTCCTCTATATTTCTTGCTGCACCAAAAAATCTCTTTGGTCTTTGTAGCGCGTTTGCATCAACTCCACCGGTAAGGACTTTTCCTGAACTTGGGACTACAGCATTATATGCTCTGCCTAATCTTGTTATTGAGTCCAATAAAATTACAACATCTTTTTTATGTTCTGTTAATCTCTTTGCTTTTTCAATTACCATTTCGGCTACAGCTACATGCCTTTGCGCAGGCTCATCAAATGTAGAACTAATCACTTCACCTTTTACTGTCCTCTGCATGTCTGTTACCTCTTCTGGTCTCTCATCAATCAGTAATACCATTAAATAACATTCGGGATGATTTGCGGTTATTGAATTTGCTATGCTTTGCAAAATCATTGTTTTACCAGCTTTTGGAGGTGATATTATTAGCGATCTTTGACCTTTTCCTATTGGGCTTACTAAATCAATTAATCTTGGAGTAAGATCGATTTTTTTCTCAACTTTATTACTTTCTACTTCCATAACTAGTTGTTTATTTGGATAAAGAGGGGTTAAGTTATCGAAAGCAATTTTATGTTTAAATTTGTCCGTTTCCTCGAAGTTAATCTTGCTTACTTGAAGTAAAGCAAAATATCTTTCGCCTTCCTTTGGTGATCTAATTGGACCTTCTACTGTATCGCCAGTTCGAAGTCCGAATCTTCTTATTTGATTTGGGCTTACGTAAATATCATCTGCACCAGGTAGATAATTAGACTCTATTGCTCTAAGAAAGCCAAACCCATCTTGTAATAACTGAAGAACTCCTCCACCGGTTATCTCTTCTCCTTTTTCAGCAAGTTTTTTTAGTATCGCAAAATAAATTTCTTGTCTTCTAAGTGTGCTTGCATTTTCGATGCCTAGATTTTCTGCTTCAGTGATGAGCTTTTCTGAGCTTTTTTCTTTTAATTCTTGAATGTTCATTTTTATGGGGGGTTAAATTGAGATAGCTTTAATATAGTTATGTGTTTAAAGATTTCAACCCTATAAAGGCTTAAATATTACAACAAAAACAATCAAAATTAGCAATATTGTGGGAATTTCATTAATTAATCTGTAAAATTTGTGAGAATTAGTATTTTGATCAAATTTGAACTGATTTAAGTTTTTCCCTAAATAGAAATGATACAAAGTAAGCAATATCACAAATATAATTTTTAATACCATCCACGTTTGACCTAGTTGCTGAAATCCTATGCTGTGAATTAAAAGCAATCCAAATATCCATGATAGAATCATGGCTGGTGTCATAATGTAGTAATACAATTTTTTTTCCATTATCTTAAATACATCTGAAATTTTTCTATGATCACTATTTTCGGCATGGTATACGAAAATTCTTGGCAGATATAATAGACCAGCCATCCATGAGATAACTGAGATTAAATGTAAAGATTTAAAAAGAAGATAATAATTCATCAATTAGATATTTCTTTTAATCAAATTATTAAGTAATTCTATATGATCATCATTATCATTAAGACACGAAACCATATCAAAATTTTCACCACCAGCTTCCATAAAGCTTTCTTTTCCTTGAATTAATATTTCTTCTAATGTTTCAACACAATCTGAAGAAAAACCTGGGCAAATTGCTAAAACGTTTTTTACTCCCTCTTTTGGCAAACGTTCTAAAGTTTTATCTGTATAAGGTTGTAACCATTCATCAGGTCCAAACCTTGATTGAAAAGTAGTTTTAATTTCGATTTCTTTAAACTTTTCAGAAATAAGTCTCGTAGTTTTGTGACAATAACAGTGGTATGGATCCCCTTTATCAAAATATTTTTTTGGTATTCCGTGGTAAGAGGCTAATATTAAATCTGGTTTCCAATTTATGTTTTCTATTTTAGAATTAATAGAATTCACCAAAGCATCGATGTACAAAGGATCAGACTCATAATGGGGAATAATTTTAAGTGAAGGCTGCCATCTCATTGACATTAATGTTCTGTATACTTCATCACATACTGTTGCCGTTGTTGCAGCAGCATACTGTGGGTATAAAGGTAAAATTACAAGATTTTCACAACCATTATCATGTAATTTTTTTATTTTACTTTTTATGCTCGGATTTCCATATCTCATTGCAAAGTCGACCAATATATTCTCATTCGATATTGAATTTGAGACTTTTTCAGATTGTTTTTGTGTATAATACATTAATGGGGACATGTTTATATCTTTCATCCAAATTTCTTTGTAAGCTTTTGCAGTTTTAGATGGTCTTAAATTTAAAATTATAAGATTTAATATTAACTGCCATATAATAGGATTAACCTCTATAACTCTTCTATCAGATAAAAACTCTTTTAAATAACGCCTAATATCTAACCATTTTGTTGAGTCGGGGGTGCCTAGATTGACAATTAAAACTCCAGTTTTACCAAATTTAATTTTAGGGTGCTCTCTCATCATGTGAAGTCTCTAACTATTTTAACCAATTCTTCTACCATCTCAGTTTTTGTTTCTGGAAGAATACCATGTCCAAGGTTAAATACATAAGGGTGATCTTTAAAAATCTCTAAATATTTATTTACTTCTTTTTTTAAGTGCGCTTTATCTGTTAATAATACCTCTGGGTGTAATCCACCTTGAATGGGTATATTTATATTTTTAAGTAAATTTTTTGGGTCAACGTCATAATCTATGTTAATCATGCTTGGCTTTACGATTTTACAAAATTGACTGTAGTCTGTTATTCCCCTTGGGAAACAAATCACTGGGACCCCTAAGCTCTTAGTATAATCAACCAAAGATGAGGTTGGATTGTATAAGTATTTATCAAAATTGGATTTGATCAATCCAGACCAGCTATCGAATATTTGGATTATAGTGGCTCCAGCATTAACTTGGTTTTTAATATGAGATTTAATAAATTTATCTAAAATTTTTAACGAATTATTAATTAAACCTCTGTCAGAAAAAAAATTGGTTATCAAACCATTTTTTGGAGAAACCTTATTTATCATATATACAAGTAAAGTCCAAGGGGCTCCTACAAAACCAATTATATCTTTATTTTTTAAATCTTCACTTTTTTTTAAATCGATTAAAAGTTGGTATATCGGGGATAAATTTTTTGTAAATTCTTCTTCATCGATTTCTAGTAATTTATGTATCTCCAAATCTTCAAGATTAGGCCCGAAATTTTTCTTAAACTCAACTTTTTGACCAAGTCCGTAAGGTATCATTAAAATATCAGAGAAAATAATTGCTGCATCGAAGCCAAACCTTTTTATTGGTTGAAGTGTTATTTCTTTCGATAACTTTGAATTTAAACAAAGTTTTATAAAATCTGGATTATTTTTTCTTATTTCTCTGAATTCAGGCAAATATCTGCCTGCTTGTCTCATTAGCCAAATGGGGATGAGATCTGTTTTGTTATTTAATAAACATTCTTTTATTGGTGTCATTTACAATAAGATAATTATATTTAGATTTATTATTAGTATGAATTGTTGATAACGTAAATTACTCAATTTCAACATTTTATTCACCTTTTATTCATTATTATAAAAAAAAATTCCTCTAAAACAGGGATTATTTGATCACTTTTTTTCATATGAAAATTGTTAATAACTTATTCACACTCATAAAAATGTTAATTAAATATTAAAAAGTAGACTAAAGTTAGATGTGGTTGCTAAATCATAAGTTTTTCTTATTCTGTAATTAATTTATAAACAATTTATACATGAAAAATACACACCAAGTTTATCTAATATCAGACTCAACAGGAGAGACACTTGATAGAATATTCATGGCTCTTAAAGCACAATTTAATAACTTTGATTATGACTTAAACCAATTTTCGTTTACAAGGACCGAAAATCAAATTTCTACAATACTGAATGATGCTACAAAACAAGAGAGCCCAATAATTTTATATACAGTTGTTAATAGTAAATTAGCAAAATTTCTTGCTGAAGAAGCTAATAAAAAAAATATTCCATGTTTTGGTGTTTTAGGTGATTTAATACTCAACTTCTCAAAAATTTTAAATCAAAAAGCAACGCACCAACCTAGTGCTCAACATGTTCTAGACGAAGATTATTATAAAAGGATTGAAGCAATACAATTTACCATGAACCATGACGACGGCAACAATACTGAAAACATTTTAGAATCTGATATTATTTTAATTGGTGTTAGTAGAACAAGCAAAACACCGACTTCCATATATCTTGCAAACAAAGGATTAAAAACTTCAAACATTCCGCTTGTTAATGATATGAGTATTCCAAATGAAATTGCGAAATCAAACACTTTATGTGTTATTGGCTTGACCACAGAGGCCGAAAGACTCTATGACATAAGAAGAAATAGATTAAATTCACTGAAAGAGAATGAAGCATCAGATTATACAAATCTAGAAAAAATTAGACTCGAAGTAGAACAATCTAAGAAGATATTCAAAAAAAACAAATGGCCAACAATAGATGTAACTAGAAAATCTGTTGAAGAAACTGCAGCATCTATAATTAAAATATTTGAAATACAAAATAAAAATGGTTGAAATTATTTTAGCTTCCAAAAGTAAAGTTAGAGAAGAAATTTTGAAAAAAAATGGAATTCAATGTTTGGTGTCCCCTTCAAATATTGATGAGGATCCTGTAAAAGAAAGTTTATTAAATCAAGGCGCATCTCCAGAAATAATTTCAAAAAATTTGGCCGAATTAAAGGCAAACAAGGTTAGCCAAAAAAATTATGATGTTTTGGTTCTTGGCGCAGATAGTGTAATAGACTTAAGTGGAGAATTAATTTCAAAACCCGAAAATAGGATAGAAGCTTTTAATATATTAAAAAAATTAAATGGAAAAAAACATTCGTTAATAAGTTCAGTTTGTATATCTAAAAATGGATCAATGACTTGGAATTATACAGATAAAGCGTATCTCACAATGAAAAATTTTTCAGACGAACAATTAAGAGAATATTTAGAAAAAATAACAGACGAAGCCCTGTATGCATATAATGTTTATCAAATAGAAGGAGAGGGAAGGAGTTTATTTGCATCGATTGATGGAGACGAAAATACTATTATGGGATTACCTATAATTGATATTAAAAAATATCTAGGTAATTATAAATGAAAAAATTTTTAGTTATTGGAAATCCAATAGACCATTCACTATCTCCAAAATTGCATAATTTCTGGATAAAAAAATACAATTTAGATGCAATTTATGGAAAATTGGAGACACAGAAAAACGACCTAGCTGAATTATGTGAAAAATTAAAACAAGGTCAGTTAAATGGTCTTAATGTAACTGTACCATTTAAAAAAGAAATTATTCCCTACATCAATGTCTTAAGTGGACACGCTTTGAGAACAAAATCCATAAATACCGTTTCTGTTGAAAATGGAAATTTAATAGGTCAAAACACTGATATCGATGGTTTTGAACTTAGCATAAAAAAATTGAATTATAATGTAACTAACAAGACTATAATTATTCTAGGTGCTGGTGGTGTAGTTCCATCAATAATATATGCGTTAAAAAGAATGAACGCTTCAAAAATATTTGTGAGTAACAGAACGAAAGGTAAGGCTGATGAGTTAAAAGATTTATTTAATGACTTAATGGTATTGGATTGGGGTGATTTAGTAGATTTTGATATGATAATTAATGCAACCAGTATAGGCCTAAAAAAAGAAGATGATTTTGAGCATGATTTTACTCAATTCGGAATAAATAAATTTTTCTATGATATAATTTATGATCCACATAAGACGAAATTTTTTAATATAGGAAATCAAAAAGGTAATTATTTTAAAAATGGATTAAATATGTTTCTTTACCAGGCTCAAAAAGCTTTTAATATTTGGCATAATATTGAACCAGTTATTGACGAAGAAACTATAAATCTATTAAAAAATTGAATTATGAGGTTAAGAAATAAAGTTGCAATAATAACAGGATCAGCGTCAGGATTTGGTAAAGGTATAGCAAAAAAATTTTCTGATGAAGGAGCAAAATTGATACTGGTTGATATTAATATAAATTTATTAAGAAAAGTTTCAAAATCATTATCCCAAGATCACTTTGTTGCAGACGTATCAAAAGAATCAAATTTTAAATCTTTATTAAAATATACTCTCAAAAAATATAAGACTGTAGATATAATTATAAATAATGCAGGAATTACTCATAAACCAAAAAAAATGGAAGCTGTAACAGTAAAGGAATTTGATAAAGTATTTAATGTAAATGCTAAATCTGTTTATTTAAGTGCTAAATATTTTGTGCCTATGATGAAGAAGTTAAGAAGAGGAGTAATTTTAAATGTAGCATCAACCGCAGGTCTATCGCCTAGGCCTAGATTAAATTGGTACAATGCTAGCAAAGGATGGATGATTACAGCAACAAAAGCTATGGCTATTGAACTTGCGCCTTTTAATGTAAGAGTTAATGCAATTGCACCCGTAGCCGGAGTAACGCCATTATTAAAATCATTTATGGGTGGAGATACTCCCCAAAAAAAAAAAGCATTTTTGTCAACAATTCCAATTGGTAGATTCTCTACTCCTCAAGATATGGGAAATGCAGCATGTTTTTTATGCTCAGATGAAGCTACTATGATTACTGGAACGATATTAGAAGTTGATGGAGGGAGGTGTATTTAAATATATGATAAGAGTAGGCATAATTGGTAAAATTGCTTCAGGCAAATCTTTCATTGCTAAATTGTTTAATTCTCCTGTATTTAATGCTGATCGTGAGGTTAATTTTTTATATAAGAACAGCAGGCAGTGTTTTAAAAAACTAAAAAAAATTTTGCCTAATTATATAAAATCTTTTCCTATAAAAAAAAGTGAAATTATATCAGCTATCAATAACGAAAAAAAAAACTTAAAAAAAGTATCTTCGGTTGTTCATCCAATGGTAAGGAAACAACTGAAAACTTTTATAAGAAAGAATAAAAATAGAAAGTTGGTGATTTTAGATATTCCATTATTAATTGAAAATAAACTAAATATGGAAAATGATGTTCTTGTATTTGTAAAGTGCAATCGAAATAAAATCTTAGAAAGATTAAAGAAAAGGCCAAATTATAACAAAAAAATATTAAAAAGTTTAAGTCAGAATCAAATAATAAATTCAAAAAAATTAAGAATGGCAAATTATATAATCGATAATAATTTCTCACCGCATATAATGAAAAATAAAATTATTCTTTTAAAAAAAAAAATTTTGAATGAAAGAAATAATATTAGACACTGAAACTACAGGTTTATCTGTTAAAGACGGCCATAGAATTGTAGAAATTGGTTGTATAGAATTAGATAATTTAATACCAACTAAAAAAAATTTTCATTATTACTTAAATCCTGAGAGAAAAGTTTCCAAAAGTGCTCTAGAAGTCCATGGGTATACGGATGAATTTTTGTCAGATAAAAAAAAATTTATAGAAATTGCTGATGAATTCCTTAGTTTTATTGATGGAAAAAAATTAATAATTCATAATGCAGACTTTGATATTTCTCACCTAAATAATGAATTGCAACTAATTAAAAAAAAAGAAATTTCAAAAGAATTCGTTGTTGACACCTTGGAGATAGCTAGAAACAAATTTCCAGGTTCTGGAATAAGCCTTGATGCGTTATGCAAAAGATTCAGAATTGATAATTCAAAAAGAGATAAGCATACAGCTTTGATTGACTGTGATTTGTTATACAAAGTGTATATTAATTTAATCGGACAAAAAGAGCCATCATTTCAGTTTCAAAATGAATTAAAAAAAAATACGACTACCAACAAAACTTTAAATAATTATTCTAAGATTGTAGTAAAACCAAGTATTGAAGAAATGGAAGAACATAAAAGATTTTTAAATAAGGAATTAAAAAAAAACTTTTTTTAACTTAACTTTTGTTTGTATAGTTTTTCAAAATCAACTTTTTTCTCCAAATGTAAATTTGGAAAACCCGCATTTTTTATAGTTGATAAAAATATTTTTTCTAATCCAGGATAAATTTCGTTCTGAACTTCAACTAATATAATTTTTTCTAGCTCTTTTTTTTCAAGATTTTTATCCAATATTTTAATAACTGTCCCATAAGATATTTCAAAATATGATTTTCTTTTATTTTCACTTGGATCTTTGTAATGTAATTTTGTTATGACCTCCAACATGCTATTCTTCGCTGGTTCTGTAGTCACATTTATTCCTAAAGTGTATTTAGTGATAAATTCTTTGCTAAATATAAAAACATCTGGGCTTGGAATCTCAACAGATAAATCTTTAATGTACTTCAAAAGTATTTCATATTTTTTTGTCATCATCCTTACCTAATTCTTCAAATTCTCCGTCTATATAATTTTTCTTTTCACTTTTCTTTTCATATTTTTTTTTATTTATAAATATCCCGAGTATCAATCTTCTTGTTATTGGAATAACTAATAAAATACCCAATATATCTGTGGCAAATCCTGGAAATATTAAAAGAAAAGCAGCAAACGCTAATGTAGCCCCAGAAATTATCTCATAAATTGGTATTTCATTTTTAATTAACTGTCTCATTCCTGATTTTAATGTGTTAAATCCCTCGTATCTTGCGTAAGCAACACCCGCAATAGCAGTAGTCAATATTAGTAAAACGGTGTTAAATGCACCTAAATGAGAACCTATTTTGATAAATAAGTAAATCTCTATTAGAGGAATACCTATAATTAAAATTAATACTGTGTTCATTTGTCTATTATTTAATTAGCAGGTTGAAATTATCAACATAGTAAATATTATATAAATATGAATTATAGCTTTGAATACATTGATATAATACTTCTTGCAATGATTGCAGGTTTTATTTTTCTTAGATTAAGAGGAATATTAGGGAAAAAAACAGGGTTTGAGGAAGATATTGACTCTAGTTTTGCTCATGAAGCACCACCAGCTAAACCAAGGGCAGATTTAAACGCAAACACTTTTGACGAAAATGCCAAGAAAGAATTCGTGAAGGGTGCAAAAATTGCTTACGAGACAATAATTACTAATTTTGCAAAAGGAAAATTAAAAGATGTTAAATCATTATTAGACAAAAATGTTTATCAACAGTTTGAAGAAGCAATAAAAGATAGGGATGCAAAAAATTATTCGTCCGAAACAACATTTATTGGTATAAACTCAGCAGATGTTAAAAATCATCAGCAAAACAAAAATATGTTAGAAGTTACCATTGAATTTGTAAGTGAAATTATTTCGTGTGTTAAAGATAAGGATAATAAAATAGTTTCAGGAGATCCTGAAAAAATAAAAAAAGTTCTAGATACTTGGAAATTTTCTAAAGATAGTCGATCTTCAAATCCTAACTGGCTTTTAATTGACACCCAAGCTTGACAAATAAGTTATCAGATAAAGACAAAAAAGACTGGAAAAATTTTATAAATAGTTCTGAAAAACTTCAGAGTAAAGACCTAGAACAACCAAACGATCGTGCAATTTTAGAAAGATCGATTGATTTACATGGCTTTAATTTGGAAGAAGCTAATGAAGAAATTTCAAAATTTATTGAGAACTGTTATTTAAATAAAGTAAAAAAAATTAATGTTATTACAGGTAAAGGGATGAGGTCAAAAAACATAAATGATCCTTACCAGTCTTCAGAACTTAGTATTCTAAAATATTCTGTGCCAGAGTACATTAAAAATAACTCTGATTTAATGAAAAAAATACTTAAAATTGATTTTGAGTCTGTCGATAGCCCATCAAAAGGAAATTTCGGTATTATTCTTAAATCTATAAAATAAACTTAGATAGATCAGTATCTTTTACTAGTTCACCGATGTTGTCTTTAATATATTTGCCATCAACAGTTATTTTCTCCCCAGCTCTATCTGTTGCTGTAAAACTAATTTCATCTAGGACTCGTTCAATTATAGTATGTAATCTTCTTGCTCCTATATTTTCTACAGATGAATTGACTTCACTTGCTATATGAGCAATGGTATTAATACCATCTTCTGTGAATTCTAAATCTACATTTTCGGTTTTTAACAGCGCCTTATACTGTTTGATTAAACTGTTATCTGGTTCCTTTAATATTCTGATAAAATCATCACTATTTAGAGCATCAAGCTCAACTCTTATTGGAAGTCTACCCTGTAATTCAGGTAAAAGATCTGATGGTTTTGCTAATTGAAAAGCACCAGAGGCAATGAATAAAATATGATCTGTCTTAACAGGCCCATATTTAGTGCTGACAGTAGTACCCTCTATTAATGGCAACAAATCTCTTTGAACTCCCTCTCTTGATACATCTCCACCAACTCTGTCTGTTCTTGCAGAAATTTTATCTATCTCATCCAAGAAAACTATCCCATTATTTTCGGTTGAGTCTTTCGCAGATTTTATAATTTTATCTTGTTCAATAAGTTTATCTGACTCTTCGTTTATTAAAATTTCATGAGACTCTTTTACTGACATCTTTTTTTTCTTTGGTTTTTGACCCATGGATTTCCCAAGCATGTCTGAAATGTTTATCATTCCAACATTTGCACCAGGCATTCCTGGTATTTCAAATGATGGCATCTGATTAGACTCGCTAACAGCTATTTCAATTTCATTATCATCTAAATCTCCATCTCTTAATCTTTTTCTAAAACTTTCTCTAGTTGCCACGCTTGCTTTATTTCCAACTAAAGCATCTAAAACCCTATCCTCTGCTAATTTTTGTGCTTGAGCATGAACTTCTTTTCTTTTCTTTACTTTTTCCATTGCAATTGCAATTTCTAACAAATCTCTTACAATTTGCTCAACATCACGTCCCACATATCCTACTTCCGTAAATCTTGTAGCTTCAACTTTTAAGAATGGAGCTTCTGCTAATTTTGAAAGTCTTCTAGAGATTTCAGTTTTACCAACACCAGTTGGCCCTATCATTAAAATATTTTTTGGAAGAACTTCATCTTTCATGTCATCTTCTAATGCCTGTCTTCTCCACCTATTTCTTAGAGCAATCGCAACGGCTCTTTTAGCTTTGTTTTGTCCAACAACAAATCTGTCTAATTCTGAAACAATTTCTCTTGGTGATAATGAATTTGAAATTATGGTTTTCTCTTTTGCAACTTTGTCTTTTGGAAAAGATGTAACATTTGATTTTTCCATTATATTTTCTCCATACTCAAATTGTCGTTAGTAAATACACAAATATCAGAAGCAACTTTAATAGACTTTTTAGCAATTTCTTCTGCAGACATATCAGTATCCATTAATACCTTTGCAGCTGCTAAAGCATAATTTCCACCAGAACCAATTCCAATTACATCACCTTCGGGCTCTAAAACGTCACCAGTTCCTGAAATTATAAAACTTTTTTCTTTATCTCCAATTGCCATTAATGCTTCTAATCTTCTTAAATATTTATCAGTCCGCCAATCTTTTGCTAATTCAACAGCAGCTCTTGTTAAATTACCTGCATGTTTTTCAAGTTTAGATTCTAATCTTTCAAATAAAGTTAATGCATCTGCTGTCGATCCAGCAAAACCTGCGATCACATTTCTTTTCTCAATTTTACGAACTTTGTTAGCAGTTTTCTTTATAACAGTATTACCCATACTAACTTGGCCATCACTGGCCACAACTACGTCATTATTTTTTCTTACAAGTACAATTGTTGTCATGGACTATAGATGGATATGAATTTAAATAGTTCAAGCCCAGGTTTAGTATTATTGATATAATCAAAAATACATATATACCTATTTTAAATTATGAAAAGAAAAGCAAAAATAGCTCGAAAAACAAAAGAAACTAATATTAGTGTCGACCTTAATATTGATGGAAAAGGAAAATACAAAGTTGACACAGGTATAGGTTTTTTAGATCATATGCTTGAGCAGCTGTCAAAGCACTCGTCTATGGATTTAACCGTTAAAGCAAAAGGTGACACACACATAGATCTTCACCACACAACTGAAGATACAGGAATTGCTATTGGAGAATGCTTGAAGAAAGCTTCAAAAAAATTTGTAGGCATTAAAAGATATGCACATATTTTACTACCAATGGATGAAACATTAACAAGAGTTGCAATAGATGTTTCAAACAGACCTTATTTGATATGGAATGTAAAATTAAAAGTTGAAAAACTTGGTGAGATGGACACAGAACTATTTAAAGAATGGTTTCAAGCATTTTCTCAAGCTGCAGGAATTACACTGCACGTTGAAAACATTTATGGTGATAATAGTCACCACATTATTGAGTCTTGCTATAAAGGCTTAGCAAGAACTTTAAGAGCTGCGTTAGAATTGGATCCAAGGAATAAAAGTACAATTCCTTCGACAAAAGGCTCTTTATAAAATTAATGAGAGTCACAATTGTTGACTATAAATCTGGCAATATAAGCTCTGTAATAAACTCCTTTAATGAAGTAGCTAGAGATAAAGTTAACATCGAGGTAACCTCAGATTTAAATAAAATTAAATCGAGCGATAAAGTTGTACTACCAGGTCAGGGATCTTTTAAAAGCTGTATAGATGGTTTAAATAGTATAAATGGCTTAATTGATACTTTAAATGAATTTGTGTTAAATAATAAAAAACCTCTTCTAGGAATTTGTGTAGGTCTTCAAATGTTCGCAGATGTTGGCTATGAAGAAGTTGAGACTAAAGGATTAGGATGGATTTCTGGCAAAGTATCTAAAATTGATAATCAAAATGGAAAATATAAACTACCTCACATTGGCTGGAATCAGGTAAATATTATTAAAGAGAGTAAAATTTTTAAAAATGTAGAAAATAACTCCCATATGTATTTTGTTCATAGTTATGAATTTGTTCCTAATGATAAAACAGTTACAGCTGCTACTACAGATTACTCATCAAATATTGTTTGCGCCGTTGAAAAGGAGAATATATTTGGAACTCAGTTTCACCCTGAGAAAAGTGATAAAACTGGTCTAAAAATAATAAACAATTTTATAAGCATTTAAATATGAAAAATATAGATCTAAGAGAGTTCAGAGGTAAAGATATTCTAGTTCTATTAAAAAAAGCTGATGAGTTATTTATTGGTAATTTAGAAGAAAAAGTTCACTCTCACAAAATCTATAATAATGTATTGGAACAGATTCCTATTGATTATGAAAATATAAAATTGCGTGAATTGAGAGGAATTTTAAGACAAAAGATTTGGAATTGTGAAAGAAATTTTTTTTGGAATGAAAATTTTGCATCTCAGTCGGGTCAAGACAAAATAATAAAAAATTCTTTTTTTAGATCAAAAAAAAATGGTTATTTTGTTGAAATTGGTGCATTTGATGGTGTTCTTGGAAGTAACTGTATACATTTTGAAAAATCAATGAACTGGGAAGGAATAGCGATCGAACCGTCAAAAGTACAATTTGAAAAACTTTCAAAAAATAGAAATTGTAAAGTTTTGAATGCAGCTATTAGCTCAACTGAAAAAGATGTCGAGTTCATCGAAGTTATTGAGGGTCTTACACAAATGAGTGGAATTGATGATGATAATTATTCAGCAAAATTAATAATTGAGAATAATAAAAAAAACAAATTTAATAAAAATAGAATGAAGACCTCAACTTTTGAGAAAAGTATTTTAACTAAAGAAATTGATTACTTATCAATTGATATTGAGGGTGCAGAGCTGGATGTCTTAAAATCAATAAATTTTCAAGAATATATTATAAAAGTTATTTCTGTTGAGAATAATAATCCTGAAAAAATAAATTTTAACTCATTTTTAAAAGAAAATAATTTTTCGTTTTTTGATAGAGTTGGCCAGGATGAGATTTTTTATAACAATAAATTTTTTAAATTAAACTAAAATGAAAATTTTTCCCGCAATAGACATTAAAGATAAAAAGTGTGTCAGATTGATTAAAGGAGACTTTGAAAATAAAACCGAATATGAAATTTCTCCTGTAGAGCAAGCTGGAAAATATAAAGACAATGGATTTAAAAATTTACATATTGTTGATTTGGATGGTGCATTAACCGGAGATCCAATTAATATTGATATTATTCAAGAAATTACTGAAAAATTTGACCTTAAAATAGAAATAGGAGGCGGTATAAGAAATTTCGAGACTATTCAAAAATATATTGATGCTGGTGTTGAAAAAGTAATTTTGGGTAGTGCTGCTATAAAAGATAGAAGATTTTTAGAAGAAGCTTGTAAAAAATTTCCAAACCAAATCGCACTAGGTTTAGATGCAAAAGATGGTCATCTAGCAATTTCAGGCTGGACCGAGGAGTCTGATAAATTAACAACTGAATATCTAAAAAAAGTAAATAATTATGGAGTGAGTAGAATTATTTACACAGATATAAACAGAGATGGAACTAAGCAGAGTCCAAATTTTGAAGAAACTCAAAAATTAGCAGATATTTCAAAATGTCCAGTAGTTATATCTGGTGGTGTTTCGTCAATTAATGATATTAAAAGAGCTAAAAAATTAAATAATATTGAAGGGGTTATAATTGGAAAAGCTATATACGATGGTGATATAAAGCTTGATGAGCTTGCAAAAGAAATAGATGCTTAAAAATAGAATTATTCCTTGTTTAGATGTTAAAAATGGTCGTGTTGTAAAAGGCATCAACTTTGTTGACCTAAAAGATGCAGGAGATCCTGTTGAACAAGCAAAAATTTATAGCGATGGCGGTGCTGACGAGATTTGCTTTTTAGATATAACTGCCTCAAATGAAAATAGAGATACTATTTATGAAGTGGTTGAGAAAACTTCTAAAAAATGTTTTGTTCCTTTAACAGTTGGCGGTGGTGTTAGAAGTATTGATGATATTAATAAATTACTTAATTGCGGAGCTGATAAAGTATCTATAAATACAGCTGCTGTTCAAAATTCAAAAGTTGTTGAAGATAGTTCTAGAAAATTTGGATCTCAGTGCATTGTTGTTGCAATTGATGCAAAAAAAAAAGATGGTGATTGGGAAATTTTTACCCACGGTGGTAGAAATCCAACAGGCATAAACGCTTTAGAATTTGCATCTAAAATGGAGAAATGTGGTGCTGGAGAGCTTCTTGTGACCTCTATGGATAAAGATGGAACTCAGTCTGGATACGATATTGAATTAATGCAAAAGATATCTTCACTGGTCAATATTCCAGTAATTGCATCAGGTGGAGTTGGAACTTTAGACCATTTAGTAGATGGAATAAAATCAGGTGCTAGTGCTGTTTTAGCTGCATCTATATTTCATTATGGTACTTATTCAGTAAATGAAGCTAAGCAATATTTG
>LUMT01000066.1_pt1 | contig 37931 bp, 46 predicted proteins | sample 729741 | NCBI WGS metagenome assembly LUMT01 (sample SAMN03860299, study PRJNA289734) | marine metagenome | biome: seawater column; feature: ocean; material: water; isolation source: Red Sea water column Station 192 - depth 50m | place: Saudi Arabia: Red Sea | collected 2011-10-15 | depth 50 m
TGTTGTTGATCCATATCTTGACCCCAAGAAAGAATCCCAGCTTGAATTCTTCTGTGGTGAGCAGGGGCAATAACCATTAGCTGGTGTTTTTTTCCAGCTTCAAGAACAGCATTCCACATCTCATCGGCATATAAAGTTGCATTCCTTAAATATATTTCATATCCAGCTTCACCTGAAAAACCTGATTGAGAGATAACACAACTTCTTCCGGCAACCTTAACTTCAGCTAAACCATAGAAAGGCATATTTTCTAAATCAACCTGATCACCTAACAAATCTTTCATAAGAGCTTTTGATTTAGGCCCTTGAATTTGAACAGGACATGCATCTATTTCTTCGATAGTGCAATTAAATTTACCGTCTGCATTAACACCTTGTAAATACATTCCAATGTCCGAGTCTGATAAAGAAAACCAAAATTCATCTTTTGCAATTCTTAAAAGTATTGGATCATTTAAAACTCCTCCGTAAGCGTTACATAAAATTACATATCTTGCTCGCATCGGAGAGATTTTTGTTGCATCTCGAGTTATCACGTAATCAACAAATTTTTCTGCATCAGGACCCTTTACTTGGATCTGTCTTTCAACAGCAACATTCCACATAGTTACATGATTTACAATTGCATCATACTCAACCATTGCACCACCATCTTCAGGTTTCACATATCCCCTAGGATGATAAATTCGATTATAAACAGTTGCTCTCCAACAACCTGCTTGCATTGATAAATGCCAATATGGTGATTTTCTTACTCTTGTTGAAATTAACATTTCAACTTTTGTAGGCCCACTTTGTCTTAAATTGTATGGTACTTTTCGATCTGACTGATCAACAGAAGTAACATGCTTTAGTTTAGTATAGTCAAATTCTTTAGACATAACCATTCTCCTTCAACCACTTGTTTGTTTCCTTCAAGCCGCCGAATGTATAAATGTGGAAGAAATCAGTATGCGATTTAACTTTCCCAATTAAATCATTAGGGTCTTTAGGTTTTAATAAATCTAACGCCTTACTAAAATTAGATTTAAGAAAATTTAGGGAATTTTTTGCACCAACTATATTAGCAAATTTTATTAAGCTAGATATTTTTAGAGGCCCAGTAATTCCCACATGCACTGGTACACTTTGTTTAGAAACAAAATCTATAATAGGCTGGGGATCTAATAACCATTGGGTTACGATGTAATCAGCATAAGGCTTTTTATCTATCATAGCTTTTTCTAAATCTGAGTCGGATATATCAGGACTCCCCTCTGGGTGTCCAGCAATTCCTATTGTCATCTTCTCAAAATAACCAGTCTCTAAAAGTTGAAACGAGCTATCAAATTTTCCCATTGGTTCTCTCCCGCCACCAATTACTAAAACTTGTTTAACCCCACCATCTTTACACCTAGAAACATAATCTTTTAGTTGTTTTTCATCCAGCATTGACCTTGCAGGAAAATGAGGAACAGGATTAAAACCTTTTTTAACTAACTCAACTGCCTGTTGAGCTGTTTCTCTATAGTCACCCCCTGGAAGCATTGTGATATAAACATCTTTTACTTGAGGTACTGTATCAAGATCTGTCTGGGGGCCTATTTCAAGAGAAAATTTCATTATAAGATCTTTATCTTTTTTGAAAAAGGTGTCAATTTAATATCAAATGAAAATAATTTTAATAATGGGACTACCTGGATCAGGAAAAACTACGTTAGCAAACGAACTTGGCCCAATGTTAAACGCTAAAAGATTGAACGCAGATGAAGTCAGAAAAGAGGCGAATGATTGGGATTTTTCTGAGGAAGGAAGAAAAAGACAAGCAAAAAGAATGGCTGACTTTGCAGTAAAATTGAAAAATGATGGAAATTATGTTGTAGCAGATTTTATTTGTCCTACTCCTGAGGCAAGAAGTTTATTTCCAGCAGATTTTGTTATTTGGGTAGATACAATTAAGGAGGGTAGGTTTGATGATACAAATAAAATGTTTGTAAAACCTGATAAGTATGACTTTCATGTAACAACTCAAGATGCTAAAAATTGGGCTCCAAAGATATATGAGAAATTAAAATAATGACTTACAAGTGGGATAATAAAAAACCAACTGCTCAAATGCTTGGAAGATGGCAACCATTTCATGATGGTCACTATACTTTATTTAAAGAAATAATTAAAAAAACTGGACAAGTTTGTATACAAATCAGAGACGTACAAGGTGTGGATGATAATCCATTTGACTTTGAAACAGTAAAAAAAAATATTGAAGATAAACTTAATCCAGAATTCGAGGGACGTTTTAAAATTATGTTAGTTCCCAATATTACAAACATTTGTTATGGAAGAGGTGTTGGTTATAAAATAGAAGAAATTGTTTTACCTGAGGAAATACAAAAAATTTCAGCCACTAAGATAAGAGCAAAAATGAGAGAAGAGGGTAAACTTAAATAGTTTTTAATGAATATCAAAATCATCAATCAGAATAAAGATATAGCAAGAGTTATTATTAATGAGCCAAAAACATACAACTCTTTATCTTACAAAAATTTGAGAGATTTGATTAATGTTTTAAAAAAATTAGACAAAGATAAAAAGGTTAAAGTTATTATTCTTGAGGGCGCTGGAAAAGGTTTTAGTGCAGGTCATAATTTAAAAGAAGTAAAAGACTTAAAGAAAAAAGAAAGATATAAAAAATTATTTAATCTTTGTTCAAAGCTAATGCTTCAAATTGTTGAGGGTAAAAAACCAGTTATTGCAAAAGTTCATGGTGCAGCTTATGCAGCCGGATGTCAATTAGTTGCTACTTGTGATTTAGCTTACAGCACAAAAGATGCACTTTTTGCAACACCAGGAGTAAATATTGGATTGTTTTGTAGTACTCCTATGGTTGCAGTTAGCAGAAAGATTAATAGAAAACCTATGATGAAGATGCTTCTTACTGGTGAACCAATTAAAGCAAATTATGCAAAGGAAATTGGTTTAATTAATGATTATTTTTCAAAATCAAAATTAAATAGTGAGACGATGAAGATCGCAAAAAAAATTGCATCAAAATCAAATTTAACAATCAAAATTGGAAAACAAGCTTTTTATAAGCAGTTAGAAATGCCCCTCAGAAAAGCGTACTCGTATACCAGTCAAATGATGACATACAATATGATGGCTATGGATGCAAAAGAAGGTATTTCAGCTTTTTTAGAAAAAAGAAAACCAAAGTGGAGAAATAAGTGAAAGTAAAAAATATTCTAACAATTATCTTAATAATCATGGGTATATATTTTATTTTTACTTTTAGAGACCATAATTTTAAAAGATCTATCGATGCTTGTATTGCAGGTAGTCAAAAGTTGGATCAACCAATGACTATTGAAGAAGCTAAGAAGTTTTGTGAAGAAAAGATAATGAGTAAAAAGTAAATAGAGTGGAAAATATAAAAGAAATTTTAAAAAAATATAAAAATATTGCTCTAGTAGGTGCAAGTAAAGATTTAACAAAAACATCATCTATTGTTATGAAATATCTACAAGACAATGGTTTTAAAGTTTACCCCGTAAATCCATCCATGAAAGGAGAAAAAATATTAGGAGAAAAAGTTTTTGGAAATATTTCAGAGATTGATAATCCAGTAGAAATAGTAGATGTGTTTAGACCATCTAATGAAGTTGTCACAATCGCAGAAGAAACTGTCAAAATAAATGCAAAGGTATTATGGTTGCAATTAGACATTAGCAACGAAGAAGCAAAAAAAATTGTTGAGACAAATGACATCATTTACATTGATAATAAATGCACGAAGATAGAGTACGAAAAATACTTTAATTAAATTAATAATTAAATTTTTAAAAATATGTTAAAAAAATTCGAGATAATATTTAAAGTCTTTATTATTCTTTTCTTTTCAATTTCAATAACTAAAGCTGAATTACTGAAACCTAATAGTGATATAAAACCTTCCAAAGTTGTCGAGATTCAATTAAGTGGTCTTCAAAAAAACGACTTAAATTATAAAGATAGTGGGATTGAGCAAACCTGGAATTTTGCGCATCCCAGTAACAAAAAAAATACTGGCCCTCTACCAAATTTCAAAATGATGATTAAAGGCAACTCATATCAAATGCTCTTAAATCACTTAAGCCATACAATTACACAGGTTGGGGGTGGGGACAAATGGGCACAATTTGAGGTGATAATTTTAGATAAAGATAAGATTTATCATAAGTTCAACTGGCAAGTGGAAAAATATACTGCTGAAGGACCCCTTAAGGATTGTTGGTTGACCACAATGGTTTCTAGCCCAATAGCACTAGGAAGTTCAATTTGATTATCCATAATACAATTTTGTTTCGTTATGAATAAAAATTTAGTAGGAATCATTTAATGAAATCTAAAGCAAAAGTCGTCGTAGTCGGTGGAGGAGTTGTTGGAGTAAGCGCTCTATATCATTTAGCAAAAAAAGGCTGGTCAGATGTTGTTTTAGTTGAAAGAAAAGAATTAACCTCAGGCTCAACTTGGCATGCAGCAGGTTTGCTACCTCTTTTTAATATGAGCTATTCTGTTGGTCAACTTCACAAGTATGCAGTAAATCTTTATAAAAAGTTAGAGGAAGAGACTGGTAAAAATGTTGGTTTCAGTGTTGTTTCAAATATCCGTTTAGCCAGTACCAAAGATAGAATGGATGAGTATCATCAATATGCTGGTGTAGCTAAAACAATTGGTGTTGATGTAAAATTTTTGACACCTCAACAAGTTAAAGAAATTTGGCCGCTTTGTCATACTGATGATTTAGTTGGAGCAATTCAACACCCAGAAGATGGATACATCCAACCTGCAGACTTAACTCAGGCACTTGCCACAGGTGCTAGGAACAGAGGAGCTGAGATTTATAGAAACACAACAGTGTTATCAATGAGACAAACTAAAGAGGGATGGATTGTTGAAACAGACAAAGGATCAATCGAATGTGAACATGTCATTTCATGTTCAGGAAATTTTGCAAGACAAACTGGTGAAATGGTTGGATTAGATATTCCAGTTATTCCTGTGGAACATCAATATATTGTAACTGAACCGCATCCAGAAATACAAAAAAGAAAAAAAGAAGGTCTGCCAGAGATGGGTGTATTAAGAGATAGTGATAGTAGATGGTACATGAGAGAAGAGGCTGGTGGATTAATATTAGGTCCATATGAAGATGGTGCTCCAGCGTGTTATGTAGAAGGTCCTTCAAAAGATTCTGAATATGAATTGTTTCAAGAAGATTTAGATAGACTTGCTCCACACATTGAGGGAGCAATACATAGAGTTCCAGCATTTGGAGAAGTTGGAGTGAAAAAAGTTTATAATGGTGCAATATGTTACACACCAGATGGTAATCCTATTGTTGGTCCAGCCTGGGGACTTAAAAATTTTTGGATTAATGAGGGACATAGTTTTGGAATAACTGCCGCTGGTGGAGCAGGTTGGCAATTGGCCGAGTGGATTGTTGATGGAGAACCAACTATTGATATGTTAGGCGTAGAACCTAGAAGATATGGCGACTATTGTTCAAAATCATATTTAATTAAAAAGAATGAAGAAGCTTATAGCCATGTTTTTATAAATCACTTTCCAGATGAAGAAAGGCCTGCAGCAAGACCTTTAAGAACTGCCCCATGTTATGACAGAATGAAAAATTTGGGTGCAGTATTTGGTCAAAAATTTGGATGGGAAAGACCTAATTTCTTTGCAACAGATGGAATGGAACAAAAAGATGATTGGTCATTTAGAAGATCCAAGTGGTTTAGCGCTATTGAAAAAGAGTGCAAGAATGTCAGAGAAAATGTTGGTCTGCTAGATATGACAGCTTTTGCAAAATGTAGAATTAAAGGACCTGGTGCTGAAGCTTTTCTAGATAGACTTGTAGCAAATAAACTACCAAAAAAAACTGGAAGAATTAACCTTTGTCATGCACTAAATACAAAAGGTGGAGTTCACTCAGAATTTACAATCATGAGAGAGTCTGAAACAAGTTTTTATCTTGTTTCTGCGGGCGCTTTTCAGAGATTAGACCACGATTGGATTTTAAAATGGATGCCAAATGATGGATCTGTACAATTTGAAAATTTAACAAATAGTAATGGTGTTCTTGTTGTTGCAGGACCAAAAGCTAGAGAATTAATGCAAAAAGTTTCAAAAGATGATTTCTCAAATGAAAACTTTAAATGGTTAAGTTCTAAAATGGTTGATGTAGGTTATGCACCTGTCAATGCAATGAGAGTAAATTTTGTAGGGGAGCTTGGATGGGAACTTCATCATCCAATTGAATATCAAAATCATATTTTTGATAAATTAATGGAAGCAGGAAAAGATTTAGGTATTAAGCCTTTTGGTATAAGAGCTATGAATAGTTTAAGAGTTGAAAAATCATACAAATTGGTTGGTACAGAATTATCTATTGAATACTCACCTTATGAAAGTGGTTTAGATAGATTTATTCACCCAAATAAAGGAAGCTTTATAGGTTTAGAAGCTTTAAACAAGTGGAGAGAAAAGGGATTTAATAATAAATTAGTCACATTAGAAATTCATAATCCAAAAGATGCAGATGTTCTTGGGAATAATCCAATTTACGAAAATGGTAGTGTTATTGGTAGAGCAACAGGTGGTGATTACGGTTTTAGATTAGGTAAATCAATTGCACTAGGGATGGTTAAACCAGAATTAGGTAATGTAGGACAAAAATTGAAAGTTGAAATTTTAGGTGAGAAATATGATGCAACCATCTTGGATGAAAGTCCTTATGATCCAGAAAATAAATTATTGAGAGCATAATGAAAATATTAGTAGCTGTAAAAAGAGTAATTGATTATAACGTCCAAGTCAGAGTAAAGGATGATGGAACTGGTGTTGTAACTGATAATGTTAAAATGTCTACCAATCCACCAGATGATAATGCAATCGAAGAAGCGGTAAAGATAAAAGAATCAGGTAAAGCTAAAGAGGTTGTAGCAATTACAATTGGAGATGACAAAGCACAAGAAACAGTTAGAAAAGCTCTTGCAGTAGGAGCGGATAAAGGAATTCATGTTAAGGTTGATGGAATAGTTGAACCATTAGCTGTTTCTAAAATATTAAAAAAGATAGTCGAAAAAGAAAATCCAGATTTAGTTTTTATGGGAAAACAAGCAATAGATGATGATTGCAATCAGACTGGTCAAATGTTAGCAGCAATTTTAAATTGGCCTCAAGCAACGTTTGCCTCTAAAATTGAAGTTAAAGAAAAATCTTTAGAAGTAACTAGAGAAATAGACGAGGGTTTAGAAACCATAGAAGTAAATATACCAGCAATTGTTACATGTGATTTACGACTTAATGAACCAAGATATGCATCTTTACCAAATATTATGAAGGCGAAGAAAAAACCTTTAGAGCAGATCAATGCATCTGATTTAGGGGTTGATACTAAAGCGAGAATCGAGCAAATTAAAGTAGAAGAACCGCCAAAAAGAAAAGCTGGTATAAAAGTCGCAAGTGTATCAGAATTGGTTCAAAAATTAAAAAATGAGGCTAAAGTAATATAATGTCAGTTTTATTAATAGCAGAACATAATAATAAAGAACTAAGACCTTTTACATATAATGCAGCAACAGCCGCATCAAAAATTAATGAGGATATACATGTTTTGGTTCTTGGTAATAAATCAGATGGTGTTGCAAAAGCTGCTAGCGAAATACCATTAGTTAAAAAAGTAATTCATGTTGATAATGAAATATTCGATAATTTTACTGCTGAAAATTATACATCTACGATTTTAAAACATGTGGATAATTATTCACACATAGTTTGTTCAGCAAATACATTTGGAAAAAACTTAATGCCTAGAGTAGCAGCATTATTAGATACGTCGCAAGTTAGCGATATAGTTAATGTTATTTCTGAAGATACTTTTTTAAGACCAATTTATGCAGGCAATGCATTTGCAACTGTTAAAAGTAACGATAAAAAGAAATGTGTAACTATTAGACCAACATCTTTTGATCCAGCGCCTTCAACTGGAGGATCAGCAGAAATAGTTAAATCTGACCCAGGAGATAAGTTTGAGAGTTCAAAATTTTTAAAAAGAGAGGAAATAAAATCTGATAGACCAGAATTAGGGACTGCAAGAGTTGTTATTTCTGGTGGAAGAGGAATGCAAAATTCAGATAATTTTAAATTAATTACTGCTATAGCTGACAAACTTAATGCTGCTATAGGTGCCTCAAGAGCAGCTGTGGATGCAGGTTATATAACCAACGATCATCAAGTAGGACAAACTGGTAAAGTTGTTGTGCCTGATTTATATATAGCTGTTGGAATATCTGGAGCAATTCAACATTTAGCTGGAATGAAAGAGAGTAAAGTAATTGTTGCAATTAATAAGGATGGAGAAGCCCCAATTTTTAGCGTTGCTGATTATGGGTTGGAAGCAGATTTATTTGAAGCTTTACCTCAATTTTTAGAGGAATTAAACAAACTTAACAGTATCCAAAAGTAATTCATGACTAGAGAAGTTATGGAATATGATGTTGTTATAGTTGGTGGAGGCCCATCAGGATTAGCAACAGCAATTAAACTTAAACAATTAAATTCTGAAATAAATGTTTGTGTTTTAGAAAAAGGTGCAGAAATTGGATCCCATATTTTATCAGGAAATGTTTTTGAAACTAGAGCTTTAGATGAATTAATACCTAATTGGAAAGATTTAAATTCACCAATTAAAACAAAAGTTACAAAAGAAAAGTTTTTATTTCTTGGAAAAACAAAATCATTAAGTTGGCCTACGTGGTTACTACCAAAGGTCCAACAAAATCATAAAAATTACATTATTAGTCTTGCAAATCTGTGCAGATGGTTAGCTGAACAAGCAGAGACACTAGGAGTAGAAATATTTCCTGGTTTTCCCGCATCAGATATTTTGTATCATGAAGACGGATCTGTGAAAGGTGTAATTACACAAGACATGGGTTTAGATAAAAATGGAGAAAAAAAAGATAGCTACGAGCCTGGAATGGAACTTCATGCAAAAGTTACTGTTTTTGCAGAGGGCTGCAGAGGACATCTAGGAAAAAATTTAATTAAAAAATTTGATTTAAGTAAAGGTAAAAATCCTCAACAATATGGGATAGGTTTTAAAGAAATATGGAAAGTAGATGGAAAAAATCATCACGAAGGTCTAGTAATGCATACAGCAGGATGGCCACTAGATAATAATACTTATGGTGGAAGTTTTATTTATCACGCTGAAAATAAAGAAGTCTATCTTGGATACGTAATTGGTTTAGATTATAAAAACCCCCATCTATCTCCTTTTGATGAATTTCAAAGATTTAAGACACATCCAGAAATATCAAAAATGTTAACTGGAGGTAAAAGAATTTCTTATGGTGCTAGAGCGCTAATTGAAGGTGGAATCCAGAGTTTACCTAAAATGTATATGCCTGGTGCATTATTAATTGGTTGTGATGCTGGAACATTAAACATGCCAAAAATAAAAGGTTCACACACAGCAATGAAAAGTGGATTGATAGCAGCCGAAACTATTTTTGAACATTTAAAAGAAAAAAAAGATTTATCTATCTATGAGGAAAAATTCAATAAAAGCTGGGCATATAAGGAATTATACGAAGCCAGAAATGTTAAACCAAGTTTTAGTTGGGGTTTAATATTAGGAATTATTTTTACGGGAATAGATCAAATATTATTTAGAGGAAAACTGCCATTTACACTAAAGCATAAACATGCAGACCACGAAACACTCAAACCTGCAAATGAGATGCCAGTTATAAATTACCCAAAGCCAGACAACATTTTAACATTTGATAAGACTAGTTCTGTCTATTTAACGGGAACAAATCACGAGGATAATCAACCAGTACACTTACATCTAAAGGATAAAGATTTACCAATTAAGTATACTTTAGGTAAATACGATGAACCAGCCCAAAGGTATTGTCCTGCTGGAGTTTATGAAGTTCAAATCGAGAACGAAACTCCAAAATTTGTGATAAATTCACAGAATTGCATACATTGTAAAACTTGCGATATTAAAGAACCGTCTCAAAATATAACTTGGGTTACTCCAGAAGGGAGTGGGGGACCAAGATATGGAAATATGTAGATTTTTGAGAACTACACTTATATTATTTTTTTTATTCTTACCTTTTCAAACAATCGCCGAAGATCAATTAACTAAAACTAAAATTAATGCACTAGATTTTACTTTGCTAAAATACGAATTATTTTTAAATAAAAATCTTCAGAGACTTTTTGGAGGTGGAGGGCTAGTAAATCCGATAATTTCTTATGAACATGTTGATTATAATGTTAAATATAAAGAAGATAATTATTTTCTTATAGAAATTTATGCTTATATGAACAAGAATAGATATACTAATAAAGTAAAATATACCCCAAAAAATAAAGACTGCAATACAGTCAGAAATAAAATTTTCTTAAATAAAATTGGATATTATTTTCTGTCCAAAGCAAATAAAAAAACTTTTAACCAAGAAGATTTGAACCAGGTTTTAAAAAATCAAATTTTTAATTTTTCTGGTTTAACGAATAAGGTCAAACAATCTGTCATAGATAATACCGAAATTAAAATAAACATTGTTCACCCAATCAATAATAAGTCAATAAAATGTTCTGGTAAAATTAATCAAACTGATTTGAACTAAGAAATATCTATTGCATATTTTTTTAATACTTCAATTGGCATAATCTTAAGAGTATTAACATGAGTTCTTTTTAAAAAAATTGGACAACCCTTATTTGCTTCGACTGCTCTTGCATACCAACTTGCACACACACACCAACAATCCCCATCTTTTAAACCTGGGAAACCAAACTCAGGGTGAGGTGTTATCAGGTCATTACCGGCATCTTTACACCAAAGTAAGAAGTCATTTGTAACTTTTGCACAAACGGTGTGTACTCCTTTATCATTTTCATCTGTATTACAGCATCCATCCCTGTACCAACCAGTTAATGGATTTGTTGAACATAATTCGAGATCCTCACCTAAAACATTTTTTTGTTTTTCATCTACCATTTAAATTTTGGTTGGATTTGGTTGCCCTTTATAAACTTGGTCTGGATCAAATTTTTTATTTTTTTCCTTAAATTTTAATTTTACTTCTTTTGCATTATTAATTTTACCAAGCGGTAAAGATCTATAAAAACAAGATCTGTATCCAACATGGCAGCTCGATCCATTACCAATATCTACTGATAACCAAACTGCATCTTGATCATCATCAATTCTTATTTCAATTACTTTTTGAACAAAACCACTTGTTTGACCTTTATGCCAAATCTGATTTCTAGATCTGCTCCAGTAATGTGCTTCTTTTGTCTCAATAGTTTTTTTTAGAGCCTCAACATTCATATAACCATGCATCAAAATTTCTTTTGTATTTATACATGTTGTAATTACAGGGATTAATCCGTCATTATCAAATTTAGGTGATAATAAATCTCCTTCTTCTATTTCTGTGACATTTTCTCTTTTTTTAAACATTTTAAGAAGTATTTAGCATATAATAATTATAATAAATATTTTAAAAATGCTAAATTATATATATAACTGGTTCGATGAAATTAATTAAAGAGCAAAATAAGCCATTAAGCAATGAAGTTTCAGATAAAGAAGCGGAAGAGGCTTATATTAAAATATTAAAATGGATTGGTGAAGATCCAAATAGAGAGGGATTGCTTGAAACTCCTAAAAGAGTTTTAAAAGCTTATAGGGAATATTTTAAGGGATATAAAGAAGATCCAAATAAAATTTTAAGCAAAACTTTTGGAGATGTCGAAGGATATAATGATATGGTTATTCAAAAAAATATATCTGTTCAAAGTCATTGTGAGCATCATATGGCACCAATCATTGGAATTGCGCACGTAGCTTATATACCAAATGAGAGAGTAGTAGGATTAAGTAAGCTTGCAAGAGTAGTAGAAGTATTTGCAAGAAGAATGCAAACTCAAGAGAGATTGACAAAACAGATCGCAACAACATTAATGGATGCCTTGCAAGCAAAAGGTGTGGCAGTTTCTATAAACGCTACTCATCAATGTATGACAACTAGAGGAATCAGGAAGGAACAAGCTACGACTATAACTAATTATTATTTAGGTAAATTTAAAGACGACTTGGCTTGCCAAAATAGATATTTACGATTTATTAGTAGCAAAATTTAATAAATCTCTAAAAACTAATGTCTAATAATTTTAAAGCGTTAATTGTAAATCAAGAAGGTGAAAAATTTACAAGAGAAATCAAAACTATAGAAAAGTCTTTTTTAAAACATGGTGATGTTTTAGTTAAAGTCGATTATTCAACATTAAATTTTAAAGATGCTTTGATTTTAAAAAATGGAGCTAGATTAGTAAAAGAATTTCCACATATTCCTGGTATAGATTTTTCAGGAACAGTTGTTGAAAGCGCAAGTGATAAATTTAAGGAGGGTGATGAAATAATACAAACTGGTTGGAGAGTTGGTGAAATCTATTTTGGTGGATATTCTCAATATGCAAAGGTTAACTCAAACTTCTTGGTTAAAAAACCAAAAGGCATCACATCCAGACAAGCAATGATGCTTGGAACTGCAGGAATGACAGCAATTCAATGTGCATTCACAACAAAACAAACTAGAGAAGTTTTACTATTAGGAGAAAAAGTAAATGATGTTATTGTAACAGGTGCTTCCGGTGGAGTTGGTAGTATTGCAGTCATGATATTAAGTAAAATGGGCTGTAATGTTACTGCGGCAACAACAAAACCAAATGAAGATTATCTAAAATCTTTAGGTGCTAAAAATATTGTAAAATCTAGTGATTTAGATAAAGAGGCAAGACCACTAGATAAAGGATTATATGATGGTGCAGTTGATACGGTTGGTGGAAATATTTTAGCAAATATTTTAACCCATGTTAAACCAAATGGAATTGTTGCTGCCTGTGGTAATGCATCTAGTATTAAATTAAATACTACTGTAATGCCTTTTATAATTAGAGGTGTAAAACTTTGGGGTATTGACTCTGTAAGTGTATCGATAAAAAGACGAGAATTTTTGTGGGATGAAGTTTCAAAACTAATTGATTTTGATTTATTGAATAAATCAATTAAAGAATTAAGCCTTGAACAACTTTTAGTTGAATTTCCTAAAATGCTTGAGGGTAAAACCTCAGGAAGATACATCATTAATGTCAACAAATAATGGATTGGGATAAATTAAAAATATTTCATGCAGTTGCAGAAGCGGGAAGTTTTACTAGCGCGACAGTTAACCTTAATCTAAGTCAATCAGCAATTAGTAGACAAATTCAATCTCTAGAGGAAGATCTTAAAGTTAAACTTTTTGAAAGACACGCAAGAGGTCTTACTTTAACAGAAAACGGGGAATACGTATTTAAAACCGCCCATGAAGTAATAAGCAAACTTAAAGAGGTTGAAACCTCATTAGGAGACCAAAAAAATAAACCAAGTGGTAAATTAACAGTAACAACAGTAGTAAGTTTTGGCACAACATGGCTAACTCCAAGAATTCAAGAATTCATGCAATTAAATCCAGATATAGAAGTAGAGCTAATTTTTGATGATAAAGAGTTAGACCTAAGTACTAGACAGGCGGATATTGGTATCTTTATGAGAAGACCTAAACAATTGAATTATATTCAAAAAAAGTTAATAGATATAAATTACCATATTTATGGTTCCCCAAAATATTTGGAGAAAAACGGTTTTCCCAAAAATATAAGCGATTTAAACAAACACTGTTTTATATCATTTGGAAGAGGTGCTCCCTCACCAGTTTATAATCCTGATTGGGCCTTAAAATTAGGCACTAAAGATAATAAAAAAAGGAAGACTGTAATGAAAGTAAACAGCGTTTATGGCCTGTTGTTAGCTGTTCAAAGTGGAGTGGGTTTAGCAGCTTTGCCAGATTACATTACAGTGAATCAACCTAACATTGTAAAGGTTTTACCAAATGTAGAAGGCCCAATAACTGAGGCCCATTTCGTTTATCCACAATCAATGAAAAATGTAGCTAGAGTTCAGGCTTTCAGAAACTTTCTATATAGCAAAATCTCAGAGTGGGAATTTTAAAATCGCTTGACGCCTGCGTCAATATATGCGATTGATAATCATTATCAGTGAGATTAATTATCATTTTCAATGAGATTAATTCTCATTATCAATAGTGCGGAAGAAGGGTAATTAATAAAATGAAAAAAATAAGTATATACACGATACTTTTAACTTTCATTTCTAATTTAACGATAGCTGCTGAAGTTAATATCTTTAATGCAAGACATTATAAAGCAGACGCAGAACTTACAGTAAGTTTACAAACAAAACTGGAATTAAAGTTAATTTAATAAACGGAAAAGCAGGAGCTCTCGAAAAAAGAATGATTGAAGAGGGAGCAGATTCTTCCGCTGATCTTTACATCACAGCTGATGCTGGTAGATGTGGAGCATTCAAAGCAAAAGGAATGACGCAAGGTGGTTTAATTTCACCTGCAATAAAAGCAGCTGTTCCGTCAAACTTTAGAACTAACCATTGGACAGGAATTGCTAAAAGAGCAAGAATTGTTTACTACGCTCCAGATAGAGTATCAGGTGCGGAGTTATCAGGTTTAACTTATGAAAGTTTAGCTGATCCGAAATGGAAGGGTAGATTGGTAATTAGAGCATCAGGTAACATTTATAATAAATCACTTGTAGCATCATTAGTTAAAAATAATGGTAAAAAAGCTACAGCTGATTGGGCAAAAGGTGTTGTTGCAAACATGGCTAGAACACCAACTGGAAATGACCGAGCTCAAATTATGGCCGTTGCTGCTGGTGAAGCAGATATTGCTGTTGCTAATACATATTATCTAGCATTAATGTTATCAGGAAACAAAGGAGCAGAGCAACAAGCTGCTGCAAAAAAAGTAAAAGCTTTCTTTCCTAACCAAAATGATAGAGGAACACATATGAATATTAGTTGTGCTGCTTTAGTAAAAGATGCACCTAATAAATCAAATGCGATTAAACTTGTAGAGTTTTTATTAACTCCAGAAGCTCAAGAACACTTTACAAATAATACTTTTGAGTTTCCAATGATCGATGGTGTTTCCCCAAGCCCGCTGGTTGTGAACAATATAGGATTAGATTTTAAACAAGATCTAAAAACTAAAGTTTCAAGTTATGGTGCTAAACAAGCTGATGCATTAGAAGTAATGACAGCAGCTGGTTGGAAATAATATGAAAGATAAAAAAGAATTTATTTCTGAAATAGATTATAATAAATCTTCTAAAGGATGCTCACCGTGTCTTTCAGAGTGTAAAAAAATCAATGACAGAATAAATAAAAGAGATTTATCTGATATTAAAGATAAGGAGGTTCCGCACATCCTAAAAGTTTTTGATTTTTAGATAATTTCTTGATTATATGCCCGTGGACGATCTCCTCCATGGGCATATTTGATTTCATGATTATAAGGTGGATTATAATATGAAAAAAATTAATATTTGGTACTTAAGCTCTTTTCTCATCTCTTTTGTAGTTTTAATTCCTATAGCAACTGTTTCTTTCAGTTTTTTTGAGGAGACATCGGAATATTATAAAATTTTAAAAGAAACCTTTTTACTAGAATATATATATAATTCTGCAATTTTATTATTTGGAGTTTTGATTTTAACATTTATATTTGGAACAGGCACAGCTTATCTTGTTTCTTTTTATGATTTTCCAGGAAGTAATTTTTTTAAATGGGCTCTAATATTATCTTTTGCTGTTCCTCCGTATATTTATGCATACTCTATTTTTGCTTTTTTTGATAATTACGGAACTGCTTTTACAATTCTTAAAAATTTATTTGGTGAGGGGGAATACAATAAACATATACCGAAATTTAGTGGAATGTTGGGAGCAATACTGTCATTATCCTTTTCTTTGTTTGCCTATGTATATATTCTGGCAAGAGCATCTTTTTTATATCAATCTCAAAATTTAATAGACTTAAGTAAAAATTTGGGATTTTCTAAAATAAGGGCGTTTTTACAGGTTATTTTACCATCTGCTAGACCTGCAATAGTTGCTGGATTGTCATTGGTGGCAATGGAGACATTAGCAGAATTTGGTGCTGTAGACTTCTTTTCAATAAACACTCTAACAACTGGAATATATAATTCTTGGATAACATTTGATGACCTTGCGTTTGCAAATAGGCTTTCATTCTTTTTATTATTATTTATTTTTGCTTTATTCATTTTAGAAAATTTATCAAGAAAACAAGCAAAATATCATTCAAACTCATCGAGTAGATTTAAACAACGAGAGAAATATAAATTAGATGGAGGAAAAAGTTTTTTAGCATTTATATTTTGCTTTATAATATTTTTTTTAAGTTTCATATTTCCATTTAGCCAAATGCTGTATTGGACAATTATATATTCTGATAATCTTTTTGATTTAAAAGTATTAAGTCTAATTTACAATACTTTATATTTAGTTTTTTTATCAAGTTTAGTGCTTATCACTTTTTCATTTATATCTAATTACGGAATGAGAGTTTCAAAAAGCAAACCATTAAATGTAATGAATACGTTATCAATATCTGGATATGCAATACCTGGTGTAATCTTAGCAATTGCATTTATTACTTTTATTGCATGGTTTGATAATAATTTTGTAAAATTATTTGGATTTGAGTCTATCAAAAAGATATTTTTTGGTTCAATACTAGGACTTGTTATAGTTTATTTTATAAGATTTTATTCGTTGGCTTGTAATGGTATAAAGTCAGGGTACGAAAAAATTAATTTTTCTGTTGATGAGAGTGCGTATTTATTAGGTTATTCAAAAATTAAGACATTTGTTAATATACATATACCTTATTTAAGGAATTCAGTTTTATTTGTGGCAATTTTAATTTCTCTTGAAATAATTAGAGAGCTTCCAATTACATTAATTTTAAGACCATTTAATTTTGAGACATTTGCAACCACTGCGTATATATATGCATCTGAGGATTTATTAGAGGCAGCTGCTGCACCGTCTTTAATTTTAATATTAATTGCAAGTGTATTTATTTTATCAACATCTAAGTTTATATTGCGAGATTAAATGAAAAATATTTTCGAAATAATAAATGTAAATTTTTCAGTAGATGGAATTGAAAAAGTAAAAAACGTTTCTTTTTCCATCGAAAATGAGGGAGATATAATTTGTCTTTTAGGACCTTCTGGTATAGGTAAAACTACAATTTTAAGAACTATAGCAGGGCTTGAAAAAATTAATAAAGGTGAAATTTTTTTAAAAGGACAGTTAATATCCTCAAAAGATAATCATGTCGAACCAGAGAATAGAAATATATCATTAGCTTTTCAGGATAATTGTTTATTTCCTCACTATACTGTAGAAAAAAATATTAAAATAGCTGTAAATAGAAACAAAAATAAAACAAAAAAGATCATTCCGGATTTTATAATTAAATTGTTAAATTTAAATAATGTTTTAAAAAAATTTCCTCATCAAATAAGTGCTGGTGAAGCGCAACGTGTTTCTTTAGCTAGATCACTAGTATTTGAACCAGACTTATTACTTTTAGATGAGCCACTGTCAAACGTTGATCAAAGCTTTAAGGAAGAAATACAAATACAACTAAAAAAAATCTTAAAAAATTTAAAAATAACGACAATTGTAGTAACCCATGATTCTTATGAAGCTTTTTATTTAGGTAATAAATGCGGAGTTATTTTAGATGAAAAATTAAAACAGTTTGATGACCCTTATAAAGTCTACCATTATCCAAATTCTGTTAGTGTAGTTAACTTTTTAAATAGAGGAATTTTAATACCAGCCAAAGTCACTGGAAAAAACACATTAGAAAATGATGATTTGGGTACGATAGAGGGTAAATTTGTTAAACCTAAAGAAATTGGTTCAAATGTTAAATTATTATTACAACCCGAAGATCTTATTCATGACGATAAAAGTAACTTAAAATTTGATGTGGTAGACAGAAAATTTAGAGGGACAAACTTTATTTATACTCTTAGAACGGAAAAAGGGAATTTAATACCAGTTTTTGTTCACTCTCACCATATTCACCAACATGATATAGATGAAAAATTTGGTATAAAAAAACCAGTTTATATAGATCATTTAGTTTGTTTTTAAATTATTTATCTGTTTTAACGTAAACTGAAACACCTCTTGTATCTATATCCACATCAAATTTTTTATGAAGAGGTGGAAATGCCCTTTGAGAACAATCTAACCTATCACAAGTTCTACAAGATACTCCAATAGGTATTTCAGTTTTTTTATCATTTAAATTTAAATTTTCCGTATATACAAAGTCCTTTGCATATTTTGCCTCACAACCTAATCCAATAGACAGCATACTTTTCTTTCTTCCGTATCTGCCAACACCTTTCTCCACTGTTTTTGCAATACAAACATATTTTTTTCCATTACTCATTTTACTCACAGCTGCTTGAATGACACCAGGTCTAGTAAAGGCTGAATAGACGTTCCATCTAGGACATGCTCCACCGTATCTTGGTATTTCAATACCAGACAAAGAAAATCTTTTCGATATATTTCCAGCTATGTCTACTCTTAACATATGAAAAGGTATACCAGGTAACTTAGGATCCTGCAGACAAGTTACTCTATGTGCTACTTGTTCAAAAGATGTGGCAAATGTATTTTGTAGTAATTCCAAATCGTACTTTAATTTTTTACATTCAGAATGAAATAATTTGTAAGGCATCAATATAGCTGCAGCACAATAATTTAATAATGCTATTTTTGTTAATCTTTTTGCCTCATCTGAGGGAAATTTAAATTCTGATAAATACTCATTAATTTCATTTATAGCTCCTTCCTGTGCTATTTGAGCTGCGGCATGTAATTTTTTTGTCTCTAATGAATTATATTCACTTAAGAGAAGTTCTTTATTATTTTTGTTAAAAATTTTTGAAAATGGTTTTCCTTCTTCTGGAATAATATCTTTAACATTAATTGAATACTCTGTTCTTAAAAAATCACAAAGTGCAACATATCTAGTTCTATTATTTAATTGCACTTTATCGAAAATTTTATTTGCAAACTCCTCAAGTTTTGGAAAATAATTTTTTTTCTCTTGTAAAAAATCGGATATTACTTCTCCTGGAAACGAAGTTTTACGACTGTCTATTATTTTGCCAGACAGTGTTTCAACTTTACTTATAATTTCATGGTCTTTTTGTTTATAATTATCTCCTAGTTTGATTAAAGCTCTAGCTATTTTAGGGTTAGTATTTACTAAATCTTTTACTTCAGGACCGAGAATATCTAAATCTTCAAATAATTGATCATCTAGCAATTCCGAAATATCATTAACTAAATTCAAATCTGATTTATTAGTTAAATCTGATAACTCTATTTTGAGCTCTTCACAAACTTTAAGAAGTAGATCTCCATCGATTTTTCTTTTACCACTTTCTATTAAATTGAGGTAACTAGGTGAAATTCCAAGCTGTTCAGCTAATTTGTTAGCTTGAAGCCCTAATTGCCGTCTGAAAGACTTAATTTTTGGGCCTATTTTTACATCTAATTGACTCATAATTTTCTATTTGTAAACTTTGTAAATTATAATTTACAATAAATTTCTCTATTTTACAAGTATAATTAACTTAATACTGGATTTTGTAAACTTTGTAAATTATAAAGTTTACATGAACAACAAAAACAAAATAAAAAATCAAGTAAATAAGGCTTTTAATTCAGACCACGAGAATCAAGCTCACTCTGACAACTCTGGCATTTATTTAAGAGATGATCATTGCGATTGGGGTTCAAGTGGAATGAATGAGTTTACTAACGAGTATAATAGTAACTAATTTTAAAGTCTTAATTATTAATTATTTTTAAGGAAAAAATGAGCTCCGAGTCTAAGATATCATACGACCTAAAAAGATTTGCAGGAGTAAAAAGAGATTATACCCCCGAGGATGTTGAAAGATTAAGAGGATCTATAAAAATAGAGTATTCGATGTGCAAACATCAATCTCAAAAATTATGGAGACTATTAAACTCTGAACCTTATGTTAATACATTAGGTTCATTATCTGGAAACCATGCAGTTCAGCATGCAAAAGCGGGTCTTAAGGCAATTTACCTAAGTGGATGGCAGGTAGCAGCTGATGCAAATAGTGCAGGGGAAATGTATCCAGATCAATCATTATATCCATATGACAGTGCCCCAAAACTTGTAGAGTCAATGAACAATGCTTTAATGAGAGCAGATCAAATTCAGCACATGGAAATAAGAGATGGTCAAATGAAATCTAAAGACAGAGTTGATTATATGTTACCAATAATTGCTGACGGTGAAGCTGGATTTGGTGGGCCACTGAATGTTTTTGAGTTAGCTAAAAAATTTATAAAAGCTGGAGCTGCTGGAGTTCATTTTGAGGACCAACTAGCAAGTGAGAAAAAATGTGGACATATGGGTGGAAAAGTATTGGTCCCAACAAGCACAATGATAAAAAATTTAAAAGCAGCTAGACTAGCTGCTGATATTGCTGATGTTCCTTTAATAATTTTAGCAAGAACAGATGCAAATGCAGCAAAATTAATTACAAATGATCATGATGAAAATGATAAACCATTTTTAACTGGAAAAAGGTCACCAGAAGGTTTTTATTATGTAAAACATGGAATTGATCAAGCAATATCAAGGGGACTTGCTTACGCACCTTACTCTGACTTAATTTGGTGCGAGACAGCAACTCCAAATTTAGAAGAAGCTAAAAAATTTGCTGATGCAATACATGATAAATTTCCAGGTAAATTGTTAGCTTACAACTGTTCACCATCTTTTAATTGGAAAAAACATCTGTCAGACTCTGAAATTGCAACATTTCAACAAAAAATTAGCGCTATGGGATATAAATTCCAATTCATAACACTTGCAGGGTTTCACACACAAAATATTGCAATTTTTGAATTAGCGGAAAAGTATAAAAAGGAAGGTATGACTGCGTATTCAAGAATACAACAACAAGAATTTGCAAGAGAGAAGGATGGCTACACAAGTGTAAAACACCAGAGAGAAGTAGGAACATCGTATTTTGATGCTGTTTCCAACACTATAAGTGGAGGAAAAAGTTCTACGACTGCGATGGAAGGTTCTACTGAAAAAGATCAATTTTAAATTAGTTATTTACATTCAAAACAAATTTATATAAATTTATTTTATGGGGTGCCTAAAGGCTGAGAAATACCCATTGAACCTGTCCGGTAATTCAGAAAGGGAAAATGAACCAACAATATATTTTAAATCCATTATTAGCACTAACAGTTATTTTGCTAATTAGCATTTCTTTTGTTCTAATTGGTATTTTTTATTCAAAAAAATATAAAGGCTTAAATAATTATCTGGTTGCAAACAGATCGGTCGGAACCTTCTCGCTTACATCTAGCTTAGTTGCTTCCGCTTTGGGAACCTGGATTTTATTTGGTCCTGCTTCAGCTGCAACATGGGGTGGAATAGGTGCGGTTATCGGATACTCTCTCGGAACTGCATTTCCTTTATTTGCAATAATTTTTATTGGAAAAATTTTTAGAAACTCCTATCCAAATGCAAAATCATTAATTGAAGTTGTTAGATTAAGGTTTGGAAAACATATTTTTAAACTAATTTTAATTTTATCTATCTTTTACATGACGATATTTTTAATAGCTGAAGTAACTGCAGTATCTATTTTGATGAACTATATTTCTGGAATTGAACTATGGATAACAGCTTTAATAGTTATAACTAGCTCTCTTTTTTATACTTTATATGGGGGTTTAAGAGCTTCAATTATTACAGACAATATTCAATTTATTGTCTTTATAATATTTTTACTAATATCTTTTTCATTTTTATTTTCTTTTAATACAAACGAATTTAATTTTGAATTTATAAATAAAAATAAACCTAAATTAATAAGTAAAGATTATCTTCCAAATTTTACTGCAGGATTGACTTTCTTCGTTGCAGTTGCTGCTACTAATCTTTTTCATCAAGGTAATTGGCAAAGAGTTTATGCTGCAAAAGATAATAATGTTTTAAAAAAAAGTTTATCATTTGCTTTTTTAATAGTTATTCCCATTGTTTTTTTAATGGGGTTTACAGGATTAGTTTCCGTCTCAAAAAATTCAAATGTGATACCTGATTTAGCATTTTTTTCTATTCTACTTGAGGAGGAAGTTTTAACACTGTCCATAATAATAATTTTTTTAGCAATTTCTCTAACTATGAGTAGTATCGATACATTAATAAACGCTATCTCTAGTTTGGTTATTGTAGATGGAAAAAAATTCTTTAGACATAATCATAACTATTTAAAAATTTCTAAACAAATAATTATAGCACTTTCCGTTATTGCTTTTTTTGTTGCATCTAAGGGGTTAAGTATTTTATATTTATTTTTACTTGCTGACCTTTTATGTTGTGCAGCAGTTTTAAGTGTATTCTATAGTTTTTATTCAAAATCTTTTAGTGAAAAAACAGCATATATTTCTATAATTGTCGGTCTAATAGGAGGTCTATTATTATTCCCAACACCTGATTTTTCAAAAAGTTTATTAATAGGCATTATCATACCTATAAGCTATATTCCTGAATTTGTTATACAATCACTATTATTTCTTTCATTTGTAGCGGCAACTTTACTTCCAGTTTTAACTTGGAAAGTAAAGTAAATACATTATTATAGATTAATGTTTGAATTTATTGTTCCATTTATAATATTAATAATAGTTGTAGTATTTGTTCATGAGTATGGACATTATTATTTTGCTCGAAGATATGGTGTTGGTGTAACAGATTTTTCTATAGGCTTTGGAAAAGAATTGTTTGGCTGGAATGATAAATCAGGAACACGTTGGAAAGTATGCTGGGTCCCTTTAGGTGGTTATGTCAAATTTTTCGGTGATAGAAATGTATTTTCTCAGACAGATCGTGATGAAATTTTAAAAAAATATGATGAAAAAGATAGAGAAAAACTTTTTACATTAAAACCACTATATCAAAGGTCATTAATTGTGTTTGGAGGACCACTTGCTAATTTTATATTAGCTATATTAATATTTTTAATGATTAATATCTTTGTTGGAAAAGATTTTACTCCTGCAATGATTAGTGAGGTGACCAAAAATAGTCCCGCTCAAGTAGCAGGATTAAAGAAAAATGATATAATTATATCAATCAATGATAAAGAAGTTAAAAGCATTCTGGACGTTTCAAAATTTATAACATTATCAACCTCAGAGTTTATTGATTTTAAAGTTTCAAGATATGATCAACCTATTCAAATTAAAGTAAAACCTAACTTTGTAGATACTGAAGACAATTTAGGAAATAAAATAAAAAAAAGAATGGTTGGTATTCAGCTTTCTCCATATAAAAATACAGTTAATCATCAAAAACTTGGTCCGGTTAAAGCTTTATACTATTCAGTTAATGAGGTTTATTTTGTTACCATATCTACTCTTAAGTATTTGGGCACAATAATAACTGGAAAAGGTGACAGTTCACAGCTTGGTGGACCGATAAGAATTGCAAAAATTTCAGGACAAGTTGCAGAGTTTGGAATTGTGCCATTTTTAAGTATGATGGCTTACATATCAATAAGTTTAGGTTTAATTAACCTTTTTCCGATACCCCTTCTAGATGGTGGCCACTTAATGTTTTATGGAATAGAAAAAATTCTTGGAAGACCATTAACCCAAAAAACTCAAGAAGGTTTTTTTCGAATCGGAATGTTTTTACTTCTATCTCTTATGTTTTTTGCTACATTTAACGATCTCAAGGATTTAGGCCTATTTTAAAGGGTTTTTAAAACGTTAAAAAATTCAATAAAATCAACATTTTTTTAACACTATATCTTGTGTTAAGAACCAAATTAAACACTAAAAAAAAGCTTGATTTATAAAGGATTTTGTTAAGTATGGAAATAACCTAATACCGGAGCTAAAATGAACAAAAAACAATTAGTCGCTAAATTAGCTGGTTCTTTAAATCAAAGCAAAGCTGATGCAGAGCGTACATTTGATACCATAACAAACACTATTTTAGACGCATTGAAAAATGACGATTCAGTGAAAATAGCAGGTTTTGGTACTTATAAAGTTGCTAAGAGAAAAGCTAGAATTGGCCGAAATCCAAGAACAGGAGAACAGATCCAAATCGCGGCTTCTCAAAAGGTAAAATTTTTACCTGCTAAAGCACTTAAAGAAATATTCAATAAATAGATATTTCCTCTAGACAGCCTTTATTAATTGAGAGTTAATAAAGGCTGTTTCTATATGCAATTCTTGCATACCTATTAAATCCACATAGCAATAGTTATTAAATCATAAAAATTTATAACAAACTTTTTCAACAGGGAGGATTAATGAAAAAACTTTTTAATAAACTGTTAGGACCAGTAGTAAGTATTATGTTCTTACTAAACATGACCAGCGTTGGTTATGCTGCAACTACAGTATCCGCTGAAGTCGGATTTATTTTTAATACTTTCCTTTTTTTAGTGTGTGGATTCTTAGTCATGTTTATGGCCGCGGGTTTTGCTATGCTAGAAGCAGGAAGTGTAACATCAAAAAGTGTATCAGTAATTTGTGCAAAAAATATCGGATTGTTTTCAATTGCCGGAATGATGTTTTGGCTGTTTGGATATAATCTTGCATATGGTATTCCAGAAGGTGGTTATATCGGAAAATTTTTGCCATGGTCGGATGCAAGTAAGATAGAGACTGGTTATTCAGATGCATCAGACTGGTATTTCCAGATGGTATTCTGTGCAACTACAGTATCTATTGTTTCTGGTACATTAGCTGAAAGAATTAAATTGTGGCCATTCTTATTATTTGCTGCAATTTTATCAGGTATTATTTATCCAATCGTAATGGGTTGGAAATGGGGTGGTGGATGGTTAGCTGCTGCTAATTTCCAAGATTTTGCTGGATCAACTCTAGTTCACTCAACTGGTGGTGCAGCTGCTCTTGCTGGTGCATTTCTACTTGGACCAAGACTTGGAAGATTCACTAAAAAAGGTGAACCGGCTCCGATGAAACCATTTGCAGCTTCTTCGATTCCATTAATTACAATTGGTGTATTTATTTTATGGCTAGGTTGGTTTGGATTTAACGGTGGTTCGCAACTTGCAATAGGAACAGGTGCAGATGCAATCGCTGTAGCAAAAATCTTCATGAACACGTTCTTAGCAGGTGCTGGTGGTGTTATGGCTGCTGCAACTGTAACAAGATTACATTTTGGTAAAACAGATGTAATTCAAATGTTAAATGGATGTATTGGTGGATTAGTTGCTATAACTGCAGAACCATTAATGCCATCTCCATTTGCAGCAATTTTAATTGGTGCTATTGGTGGTGTAATCGTCGTTTACGGCACAAAACTACTATTTGCATTAAAAATAGATGATGTTGTAGGTGCAGTCCCTGCACACTTATTTGCTGGAATTTGGGGTACACTAGCAGTGCCGATTACAAATCCAGATGCAACATTTGGAGCTCAGTTACTTGGAATAGTATCGATAAACGTTTTTGTTTTTGTAGTTGCTTACATTATTTGGGCAATTATGAAGAGTACAATTGGTATTAGATTAAGTAAAGAAGCAGAGCTTAAAGGTACCGACGTCGTTGAAACTGGCGTAATAGGTTACGCTATACGAGATTAAGCATCTCTCCCTCTTTGGTTTGACGTTTAATTAAGGCCTCCTAGAAATAGGAGGCCTTTTTTATTTATATCAAAGTTTATTATTTTTAATAAAGTTATAAATTTCTTCGGCATGACCTTTAACTCTTACATTTCGCCATTCTTTAACAACAATATTTTTTTTTAATAAAAAAGTACTTCGGATTAAACCCATAAATTCTTTACCCATAAATTGTTTTTTACCCCAAACTTTAAAATCTTTAATAGCAATCTTATTTTCATCAGATAAAAGTTCAAATTTCACTTTGTATTTGTTTTTAAATTTTATATGACTTTCTATTGTATCTTTAGAAATTCCATATATTTCACAATTAAGTTTTTTAAATTTATTATAAAACGAGTTAAAATCTTTTGTCTCAAGTGTACATCCTGGAGTGTCATCTTTTGGATAAAAGTATAAAACTATAAATTTTGATTTAATTTTATTTAATTCAACTATCTTATTAGATGTTCCTAATAGCTTAAAATTTTTTGCTTTATTCATCTTGTAGAATTGCTAATCCATTTTAAAAAATCTTTATTTCCTGATGATATTTTATAAAATACAATACAAGGCACATCATAAGAGTGTATTTTTTTTATCTCTGAAATCATCTTTTTTTGTAGTTTTTTTGTTGTCTTTCCCATTATTATAACTTCTTTTGAAAAGTTAACTTTATTTTTCCACGAAAAAACAGACTGAATATTATTAAAAATATTTGCACAGGCTATCAATTTTTTCTTTACTAAAACTGATGAAATTTTTTTAGCCTCTTTAATATTAGCGCAAGTTATGTAAAAAAACATTTGCATCAACTAGTATTATTTTCATCCCAAAGTTTTTTGATATCTACAAAGGGAGATAAGCCATAACTTGAATTTACATTGGTCAGATGAACAGAGAGTGTATTTATTGGTGATATACCAATCTCATTTAACAAAATTTCGTTAATATGTTTTTCAAAAGGGTCATGTCTTTTTTCACAAGTTTTTATTAAATTATCCCAATATTTTTCCAACATATTTTTAGATATCATAAAGGTACATAAAATTTTTTGAATTGTTCTCCAGTGTTGATTACTACCTATTAAAATATTTGTTCTTTCATGAGACATATAATTAAAAGGGTAGTCGCAGGGACAAATTATAATATCTTTTTCAATTTGTGAGCTTACCCTTTCATAAGTATTGATCATATCAGCTAAAGAATTTTCAAAATGCAAATAATCGTCTTCTACAAAATAAATTAAATCGCTATTTTCCTTTTTTGCAGTTTCAAAACATTTTAATAAACTAGATAGGTTTGAAAAAGTTTGATCATTTGCATTCTCAAATATTTTTTCTTTATGCTCTTCTTTTTTATGATTTATGATTGAATATTTTGAATAGTTTTCATTTAGAACATTCTTAATTTTAATTAAATTATCTGATTTAGAATTGTCATCAATGATAAGTAAGTTAATATTAATTGATGAATTTTCTTTTTTAAGCCTGTTAATAGATTTTGTTAATGATAATAAACATCTTAATACGTACTCGATTTTGGGTTCTTCAAAAATTCTCTTTTTATTTTGGTCCCAAATGTCTATATTAGAATTTGTCCTAAATATAACTGACAAATTTTTAATTTTTTTAATTAATTTTACCTCACCTAAAGGAATAATTATTGACTTATCTTTAGTAGATAATTTTTCATCAAGGCTTTTTTCAAGAGTAGGTGAGTAAAATTCGTTTTGATCAATTAACTCATAACCTATTAACTTAGACATTTTTATAAATAATTTTTTAAAGATGTTTTTTTTCATTTTTTTTGATATTAACAGATTACACATATATGACTATTAAATCATCACAAGATCTCGTTAATAATGCATTAAAAGAAATTAAAACTATTACAAGCACCGAAGCTGCAAAATTATTTAAGGAAAATAAATGTAATTTAATTGATATTAGAGATATTAGAGAGCTTGAAAGAGATGGAAGAGTGAAAAATTCTCTACATATTCCAAGAGGGATGTTAGAATTTTGGATGGATCCATCTAGCCCTTATTACAAACAAGGAAAAATCGATCCATCAAAAGAAACAATATTGTTTTGTGCCGCTGGTTTAAGATCTGCTCTTGCCACTAAAAGTTTGCAAGACATGGGTTTTAAAAATGTGTCACATGTTGACGGTGGTTTTAGCACTATTAAAGAAAGCGATTTTGAAATTATTTAATTGCCTCATCAATTACATAATCTAACCTGTCTTGCCCCCAATAAATTTTATTATTATAAAAAAAAGTAGGAGCACCAAAAATTTTTTTGGAAAAAGCTTCATCGGTAAGTAACTTTAGCTTTTCTTTAATCTCCTTTTTCTCAATATCTTGAAAAAATTTATCAACATCAATACCTACCTCTTTTAATTTTTTTTCAAAAATATTTTTGTCTGATAAATCTAAATTTAACTGCCAGTAGGCGTCAAAAAAAGTATCTATATATTTTTCAAGTAAATTATCGTTTAAAACCAATGTTCCTCTCATTAAATATAAAGAATTAATAGGAAATTTTTCATTAAAATGAAAATTGATACCAAGTTTCTTAGAAATCATTTCACAATCTTGAATCATAAATTCATTTTTATGATCAATAAATGCATTCGCAGTTATACCAGCTAATTTGTGCAAACCACCTAGAAGCATGGGTTTGTATAAAAAATTAATATCTTTATTATTTATAATTTTCTTAATTTTTTTATGAGCAATATAGGTATATGGACTTGAAAAATCGTAAAAAAACTGAATTTCCTTAATCATACAATGATAATTTTTTTGCAAAAAATATTCTTATTAGCCAGTATGTAAACATTCCAATAGGACCTATAAAATATGTGATCAATAGTGGAAAAAAAACTAAAAATTTTGACATAGAATGTTTTAAACTATCACTTACAATCCAAGCACCACAAAATAAATTGATCGCTAAAAAATGGCACCAAAACAAGATTAAAAATCCTGTTTCAGAAAATAATTCAGATAATTGTTCCAAACCAAGATAAAGATTAAAGTTATTCTTAAAATCAAATTCTGTTAGAAAAAAGTAATATAATAAATAAGTATAAATAAATGAAAAAATCATAAATGGAAATATTGATCTAACCATATATTTACTTACGCCAGAGCTAGGAAAAAATAATAGGACTAACCAAAAGGGCAGAACACCTAAATTCAACCATAAGTAAATCATTGGAACCGTGAAGAAGTTATTAATTTGTTCAATCATTAAAGTTTATAATATATTAAAAATTAAAATGATTCCTATAAAAAATAAAAAAAAGAGTTTTGAAGATACAGTTCAAGAGATGAGAGATTTTTCAATGAAGTATGTTGAAAAGTACGCTCCATCAAAGCAGCAATTAAGGACTTATTTACTTAAAAAATATTTAAAATTTGGAGCCGCAGGGATAAAAAAAAATGAAGTTAAAGATTTGATTGATGTAGTTTTGAACGATCTCGAAAACTCTAAATATATAAACGATAAATTTTATTCTAATAGTAAAGCAAAAAATCTTATTCAAAGAGGTAGCTCTATTAATAAGATAAGAAATTATTTAATGTCAAAAGGTATAAATCAAAAATTTGTTAAAGAAACTTTAGATAAAATTAAAGATGAAAATGCAGATCAAGATTTTTTTTCTGCATTAAAAATATGTAAAAAAAGAAGAATAGGCCCATGTAGAATAGAGGACAATAGACGATTATTTTATAAAAAAGATATTGCAGTTTTAGCAAGAAATGGTTTCGATTTTGATACATCAAAACGAGTTATGGATCTTTCCAAAGAAGAGTATGAAAAAATTACTCGTCTTCTTTAGTTTTCTTATTTTTTTCTTCTAAATAATAATCAATTTTAGATTTAATAAAATTTTTAACTATCACAAAGACAATTAAGCCAAAAATCGATACGCTAACAATTATAATTAAAATAATTCTAATTTGTTCACACATTATAAAGCAGTCTTGCACTTTTTATTACTAAACTTGGATTTTTAAAATCCTTTTTTCCATATAATATTTCATTTCCATTCATATCTTTTACTGAACCTCCAGCATTCCTTAATATTGCATCACCCGCTGCTATATCCCATTCAGAAGCTCTAGGATCTGCAACGTATAAGTCATACTCCCCGGACGCAATAACGCAAAACTTATAAGAGCTTTTCATTTTTGTTATTTTTTTTATTTTATATCTGTTGTGAATATCTTTTATCTCACCCTTGATATTATCAGAGTAAACTAAAGCACTTAGTTCTTTATTTTTAGAATTGATTCCAGAGTCTAATTTTTTTTCTACATTGTCTTTTAACTCAAAACTATTATTGATACCAAAAGTATAAAATAATCTTTTTTTTGCTGGTGCATTAATAATCGCTATTTCGGGTTTTTTATTTACAATCAGACCAGCGTTTAAAGTAAATTCTTCTTTATTATTTAAATAGTCATATGTTCCATCTATTGGATCTATCAACCAAAAAGTTGATAGATTATTTGAGTCTTTATTGTCAGATACTTCCTCTGAAACAATTGGAATTTCAGGAGTTATTTCTTTTAGTTTATTAGTTATTATTTTATTGACCTCTAAATCTCCATTAGTAACAGGAGTATTATCATCCTTTATAATTTTCTTTAAACCCTTATCTCTTAACTCAAGAGCAATATCTCCAGCATCAATAAAAGTTTTAATTAATTCATTAATAATTTTCTTTTTTAAATTATCGTCCATTTGATTTTAATTTAGTCAACTCAACTATATTTGAATTTATTACTTTTTTACCTACATTTTCAAAATTAACAGTAACTTTCCCTTTGATAATGGATTGTACTTGCCCAATTCCCCAGTCTTTTTGTTTAGGATTAACTACTTTGTCACCTGGCTCAAAATCTAATATCATATAGTTTAACTTATAATAGAAAAAAGTATAATTTCCAAACTTATGAAAAATATTTTAAACTCTATTGGACTTGAAAAGAGCCCAAAAGATACAACTGTAGTTGTTGCGATGTCGGGAGGTGTGGATTCATCTACCGTTGCAGGCATGATGAAAAAAGAGGGGTATAACGTAATTGGGATCACTCTAAAGTTATATGATGATAATAAAGAAGTAGCTGCCTCAAAAACTTGTTGTTCAGGTCAAGATATATTTGATGCGAAAAGAGTAGCTAATAAATTAAATATTGAACACAAAATTTTATATTATCAAAATAAGTTTAAAGAAGGTGTAATTGACAACTTTGTAGACAGCTATTTAAAAGGAGAAACTCCTATTCCATGTGTTCAGTGTAATAAGACAGTAAAATTTAATGATTTATTTCAAGAGTCGCTAAATATTAAAGCAGATGCATTAGTTACTGGCCATTATGTTAAAAGTATAACAAAAAATAATCAAACAGAAATGTATAGAGCCATTGATACGAACAGAGACCAAAGCTACTTTTTATTCAATACTACCAGAGATCAATTAAATTTTTTAAGATTTCCTTTAGGAAATTTGTTAAAAAAAGAAACCAGAGAAATAGCACAAAAACTACAATTAAATGTTGCAGATAAACCTGATAGTCAAGATATCTGTTTTGTACCCAATGGTGATTATGTATCAGTTATTGAAAAATTTAGACCTGACGCATTCAAAAAAGGAAATATTAAAAATTCAGCAGGTAAAGTCCTAGGAGTTCATGATGGGATTGTAAACTTTACTATTGGTCAAAGAAGGGGAATTAAAATTGCAGCAAAAGAACCTTTATATGTAATTGATATAAATTCTGAAAAAAATGAGATTATTGTTGGTGAAAAAAAAGAATTAATTAAAAAAAATATTAATTTAAAAAATTTAAATCTTTTAGCTGATAAAAAAAATTTTGATGAAAATATTTTCGTCAAAGTAAGATCTACTGGTAAACTTTTAAAATCTAAATTAAATTTGGATAATGGCAGAACATATTTAACACTATTGGAGGATGAATATGGTATTTCACCTGGCCAAGCATGTGTTTTTTATAAAAAAGATAAAGATGGTGATAGAGTATTAGGCGGAGGGTGGATTACACGTTAATTAATTTTGTTTTTTCCACATAAAAAAGGTAAGAACATAAAATAATATAACACCTAAAAAAAAGTCCCACTCTAATGCATGCTTAATATGTTTGTTACCTGGCATACTAACTATTGGGATACTTACAATCATTACAAAAACTAAAATTGAAACTAAAATAGCTTTTAATTTTAAGAATTTTAAATTTATAAAATTTAATAATTTATTTTTAATTGAGTATAAGGTAATAACTAGATAAGCCTGGGCAACTACTTCAAAAATAATAAAAACTAACATTATTACTCTTCTGAATAATTTATAGAGATCATAATCAAATTTAATACCTAAAAAAATTGAATGAATAACTAAACAAACAGCTGAACCAATACCAAAAATTAAAATTTTTCTTAAATTTTTATGCTCTCCATGTATTTTCAAAAAAATATTTTTTATATAAAGCCAATATCTTATTAATAAATATGCTGTAAAAAACATCGCAGGTTTAAAAATTAAGTATGTGGGAAAGACTCTAGCTGTCCTGCTTATTGATGCACCTCCATCAATATATGGAATTGTATTATGTATTATATGTTCTTTATTTGGAAATATTTCATGAAAGTTTGTAATTAATATAAGGCAAGTATTAATTGCTACGAAAGGAACTATAAAAATCCATATACTTATGGATTTAATTTTATTTATGGTATCCATTTTGAGTAGATTTATTTTTTCTTATTCTTTTTTCTAGCTCTTCTTTTTTTAGACCCCATCTTTCTTCTACCACGATGTTTCTTTGGGTATCCCATATGATTTCTCCTATTATTATTTTATTGACTTATATGTGGGATATAGCATTGTCATATTTAGTTATCAAATTTTTTATGAATTATTCATTAAAAACTTTTTTAAAACATACTGCTAAAGATTTCTATAATCAGTCTGTAAATCCTCCAGTTGTTAGAGCATCTACGATTTTGTTTAAGTCTCTTAATGACATTAGGAAAACTCAAAAAAAACACTTAAAAAATCCTACAGGAGGCCATTTTGATTATGGAAGGCAAGGAACTTCGACAACACATGCATTATCAAAAATTTTAACAAAGTTAGAGGGATCATATCATGTTTTCTTAACTCCAACTGGTTTTGGTTCTGTTTTTCTTGCAATGTTTAGTGTAGTAAGACCAGGAGATGAAATTCTAGTTTCTGATCCAGTGTACAGTCCTACGAGAATATTAACTCAGGATTTTTTCAAAGATTTTAATATTAAAGCTATATTTTATAATCCAAGAGATTTGTCCACACTTAAAGATAATATAACAAAGAAAACTAAATTAATATTTGTTGAAAATCCTGGGAGTAATACATTTGAATTTCAGGATCTTTCAAAAATAATTTCTATTGCAAAAAAAAACAAAATTTTTACAGCTATGGACAATACTTGGGGTACTCCATATTTTTTAAAACCTATTAAGTTAGGATTTGATATGGCTATTGTTTCAGCGACCAAGTATTATTCTGGACATTCAGATGTAATGGGAGGAAGTTTAGCAGTTAATAAAAGAGTATTTAAATATGTTCAAATAGCTGAAAAAATTTCTGGTTTAAGAATGGGACCGGATGATGCTTATTTAATAATTAGAGGTCTTAGAACTTTAGATACAAGATTAGAAAGACACGAGATAAATACAAAAAAAATTGCTTCCTTTTTAAGTAAAAATAAAAAGATTACAGTTTTGTATCCTTACAAAAAAGGAACCACTGATTATAAGATGTGGAAAAAGTATTATAAAGGTTCCTCAGGTTTAATGGGACTCAAAATAAAATCAAAAAATATAAGCTCCATAGATAGATTTGTTAATTCTTTAAAATTGTTTGGTTATGGATATAGTTGGGGAGGTTTTGAAAGTTTAGCATTGCACCAAAAAATTAAAGAACAAGGGAAAAGAAAATATTTGGATTTATCAAAAGACGAACACATCGTTAGATTGCATATTGGTTTGGAGGATCCTAAAGATTTAATAAACGACTTAAAAAGTTCATTAAAATTGATTAAATGAGCTCAGAAAAGTTCATAAAAAGTAATTTAGCATTAGTTACTTTAATTGCAGCATCACTTGTAGTTTTTATATCTTTAAGTGTAAGACAAGTGTTTGGCATGTTCTTTATGGACTTTAATGCAGATTTAGGAATTACTAATACTGAATTTGGTTTAGCTATTGGTATACAAATGTTAGGTTGGGGTTTATCCGGCCCAGTTTTTGGGGCAATTGCTGATAAATATGGTGGACATAAAGCTATATCTTTAGCTTTTGTGTTTTACATAATTGGTATTTATTTTTTGTATAATGGTCCTAATACAGGTATTTACTTTCAAATTTGGTTAGGTGTTCTAGTTGGTATTGGGTGTGGTGGAACAGCAATTAGTATACCAATGTCAATTGTTGGTAAACATTTTCCATTATCAAATAGAACCATTGCAATGAGTATTGTAACAGCAGTTGGATCATTTGGATATTTTTTATCACCATTATTTACTAATTATTCGCTTGGAAATTATGGATGGGTACAAACATTATTTTATTTTATGTTATTTTTGTCTTTAGGATTTTTGATATCATTTTTTGTTCGTTCACCTCAAATAAATGAAATAAAAGATGGAGGTAATCAATCAACTATAGAAGCCTTAAGTGAAGCTTTTAGATATAAAAGTTATTTATTACTTTTGTCTGGCTTTTTTGTTTGTGGTTTTCATATAACATTAGTTGGAACTCACGTCCCAAAATATGTAATTGATAGAGGGCTAGAGGATTGGACTGCTGCAATGATATTATCTTTAATAGGATTATTTAATATCTTTGGATCGCTTATGAGTGGATATCTTTGCACAAAAAGAAAAAAGAAAACAATTTTAAGTATAATTTATTTCTTAAGAGGTGTTTCAATATGTTTATTTATTTTCTTACCACCAAGCACATTAGGTTCTATTTTTTTTGGAGCAAGCTTTGGTATTTTGTGGCTATCAACTGTTCCTGCCACCAGTGGTATTGTTGCACATATTTTCGGAACAAAGTATTTAGGGTTATTGTATGGGCTTGTTTTCTTAAGCCATCAAATTGGGTCGTTCTTTGGAGCATATCTAGGCGGATTATTTTATGATTTGTATGGATCTTATGACTATGCGTGGTATTTGGCAATTGCATTATCAATATTTGCAGGTTTAATACACTTACCAATTAAAGAGCAAGCTATTGAGAGATTACAAAAAGCATAAACTAAGATTTAGTCCTTATCTGGAAAAATTATATCAATCCGATAAGCCAATGATTATCTATAAATTTGGAAATAAGTATAAGATCTTTACAGATTTCTCAAAAAAAATAATACTTAATAAATCAAATATAAAAAGTTTTTTAAGCAGTTTTTCAAAAAAAGAGTATAAAAAAGAGCAGGATTTATTTATTGGTTTTTTTGGATATGAAATATTGTGTAATCTATTAAATATAAGATTAAAAAATCAGAAGAAAACTAATTTTTATAAAGGAATTTTTTATAAACCAGAGACTGTAATTACAATATCTGATAAAATAAAAATCTCATCAAATATTAAACAAAATAAATTTAATAATAAATTCAATCCAACTAAGATTTTAAGCCCTTTTAAAATAAATACTGATTTCAATAAATATAAAAAAATTTTTAATTTATTTTCAAAAAAAATTAAACAAGGTGAAACTTATCAAATTAAAATTTGCACAAAATACAAAAATAATTCAGTAATTAACCCAGTTAATTTTTTCTGGAAGTTAATGAAAGTAAATTCATCGCCAGAGTCTTTTATGATAAGAGACAAAAATTATTCAATTGTTAGCTGTTCCCCAGAAACATTAATCGAAAAAAGAGGCTTAAAATTGAAAACAAAACCAATAGCCGGAACTTTAAAAAAAAACTCAAAGCTCAATAAATCAAAAGCACTTAGTTTTTTTAAGAATAATAATAAAGAAACAAAAGAACATAATATGATAGTTGATATGGAAAGAAACGATTTATCACGAATTTGCAAACCAGGAACTGTAAGGATAACAAGAAAAAAATATGTTGAGGAATATAAACATCTTTTTCACTATGTAACCACGATAGAAGGTAATTTAAGAAAAAAAATTAAATTAATAAATATTATTAAATCAATGATGCCAGGTGGATCTGTAATAGGTTGCCCTAAAATTAGAACATTAGAATTACTTAATAGCCAAGAAAAAGAAGATAGAAATATATTTACTGGGAGTTTTGGATTTATTAAGTTTAACGAAGATTTGCGTTTTAATATAATAATTAGATCAATTTTAAATTTTCAAAACAAATCTGAAATATCAGCGGCATCTGGAGTTGTGTTAGAAAGTTCTCCTAAAAAAGAATTTAATGAAAATTTTATAAAAGCAAAATCATTGTTGGAATTATTTAAATGATTTATATTATTGATCACCAAGACTCATTTACGTGGAACGTTGTTCACCAATTTGCAGAGTTTGAAAAAGTATACTGCTCAGATTATTTTAATTTGAATTTAAGATTACTAAAAAAATCAGATATAATAGTTTTCTCTCCTGGTCCTGGCTCTCCTAAAGACTATCCAGAGACTTCGAAAATATATAAATTGTTTAAAGGTAAAAAAAAAATAATAGGTATATGTTTAGGATTTCAATTAATTTTGTTTAATGAAGGAGGAATAATCAAGCAACAGAACAATATTTATCACGGCTATCAATCAAGAGTAAAAGTAAATAATAAAAGTAAAATATTTCAAAAAAATAAAATATTTAAGATTGGAAGATATCATTCATTAAAATTACATGAGCCCTTTAAATCTAATAATATTGATATAACTATGCGTTGCACAAAATCAAATACTCCGATGGCTTTTGAAGATAACTTAAATAAAGTTTATGGATTTCAATTTCATCCTGACTCATTCTTAACCGAAAATGGCAAATTTTTTATTAAAAGAATCTTATCATATAAATAATCTTAAAATTTCAAAATTTAAGGATTTATGGGGATCACATGGTGTGTTCACGACAATAAGACTTGTTGGCAAACCGGGTAAATTAGTTTTATTTAATAGTCATTTTATAAACTTAATTAAGTCTTTAAAAAAATATAAAATTTACTCCAAAAATATTGAAGAGAATATTAAAGCTCTAATAAGATCAAATATAAGAAATAATTTTAAATATAACCATTTGTTTAGAATTGCCCTGTCAAAAAAATTAATATCTATTTCTATTCGTAAAAGACTTAAACTTTCAAATAATTTTGAATTAAAGGTTTTAAATTATAAAAGAACAGATCCTAAATATAAAAATCTGCAATATAAATACATTCTTAAAAAATTAAGTTCTTATGATTCTACGAAGGTGGATATATTATTAGTTTATAAAAAAAAGGTTCTTGAGACTTGTACATCTAATTTATTGCTTATCAAAAATAATAAATATTATTCACCAAAAAATAACTGCTATATCGGAAACACAATTAATTATTTAAGTAAAAAAGTAAAAATAAATTTTAAAGATATAAATTTGAAAGATATACATAAATTTGATGAAATTTTGCTGATTGGATCAGGCAAAGGTGTTACTCGGGTTAAATTAATTAAACAGTATAAATGGAAAAATAAAAGTTTAGTTGGTTATAAGAAAATAAACAAATACCTAAAATTTTTGAATTAATAAAATGAAAGATCCAAATAATCCTTGTATATTTTGTTCAATACAAAAAAATGAATTGATATTTGAAAATAGTCTTGCTTATGCATCAAAAGACAGTTATCCAGTAACTAAATTTCATTCATTGGTAGTACCTAAAAGGTGTGTAAAAAATTATTTTGAATTAAATGATAAAGAAATTTTAGCTTGTGATGGTTTAATTAAAAAATTACAACAAAAAATCACATCAGAAGATAGTACTGTAAAAGGTTTTAATGTTGGTACAAACTCAGGAAAAGTTGCAGGTCAATCTATTTTTCACTGTCATATACATGTGATTCCAAGAAGAGAAGGCGATGTAGAAAATCCTCAAGGTGGTGTTAGAAGCGTTATACCTTCTAAACAGCATTATAT
>LUMT01000122.1_pt1 | contig 36244 bp, 51 predicted proteins | sample 729741 | NCBI WGS metagenome assembly LUMT01 (sample SAMN03860299, study PRJNA289734) | marine metagenome | biome: seawater column; feature: ocean; material: water; isolation source: Red Sea water column Station 192 - depth 50m | place: Saudi Arabia: Red Sea | collected 2011-10-15 | depth 50 m
AATTCTGGTCGGGGGGCGAAAGCCCCCCACCTTTTTTAATATGGATATAATTGTCCCTAACTTCAAGCGTTACTCAGATGGCGAGATTGATCGTGCATTTATGAAAGAAATCAAAACTGGGTTTAAACTTGAACGAGACACAGAACACAAGAGGGTTGAACAAGCCCGCAAAGAAGCACAGGAGCTAAAGGGTAAGACGCATCCAACATTAGGTAAACCTGTTGCTACAATACCTGCACGTGAGTTTTTTAGACTTACAAAAAAGTACGGTCATCAAACCGTGCATTCCAAAGAATTTTTAAAATATTACAATAAAAAGTTTCCTGAACTAAGCCCTAATAAAATCTAATGCAGACCAGAACTTACGGTGATCTTTTTAAGTTAATTCAATCCCTGGCTGGGGTTGGATCATTTGCTGAATCAGAACGAGATGATATTGCTAACCTTATTAACCGCAGGTTTCTTCAAGCATTTAATGAAAGCCCTATATGGCCTAGATACATTGTTTCGTCAGAGAAGCGAGATATACTAGCGCTTACTCTTTCAGGAGCTACAGCAAGTACAAGTACTACAGTTAACCAGAACTATAAGTTATTGGGTGCTAACACAACTGGTGGTTTAAATGTTTATCAAGGCGTTACCACTACTACAGTAATAATTTATAACACAGGTACAGCTTGGCGTGTTGACACAGTAGCATCAGTAGCTGAACAAACTGATGGAACATTTACTGTAACTTCTGGAACTCAAGAGTTTATTGAGGCTGACACAAACAAAAAAGATCAGGTTACTGATGTAGAAACTTTTACTGGACGTGATAGCTCTACTGACTCATTATTAGTAGAGGGCAAGAACTTAATTCCTTATGCACAGACAGGAAAAACAACTATTGGTTCCTTTAATCGCATTCACAGAAAACAAGCATTCCTAAATAACTCAGCAATTGAATATGACTTCTTTGTGGACTTCACTGGTGCTAATATTCTTAATATTACTTCTACTACTGATAACTCAGCATTTGTAACATACAAAGAACAATTTACTCCATTTGATGTAACATCTAATTACACTACAAGTACAGTAGAAGTACCAGCTGAGTTTTTTCCTTATATAGCTCACTCAACCTATGCTGACTTCTTACGTATGGATGGACAGACCGATAAAGCATTCGCCGAGGAAGAAAGAGCTAGTATAGCACTAGCACTTGAACTAGAAAAAATTGATCTAATCTCTAACAACAATACTGTAAACAAACGGTTCTCTACTTATGTAAACCGCCAATCAAGATAACCCTGTGATATAATACGCATTATGCCTAATTCATTAGTAACCAATCTTTATCCAAAACCTACTCCTGGGGTAAATGACCAAACGCTTACAGTTGATAGTACAGCTGGAGGAGTTCAGTTCAGTGCTTTCAATGCCCTTACAAAGTTTGTTGTACTGGACGTACAAGTAGCTGATGTTCGTGTAACCTATGATGGTTCTGCTCCTACTACCACAAATGGTCACATACTGTTTGCTGGACGTAGCTATACTTGGAGTAAAGCAGCAGCTGAAGCAGCTAAGTTCATTGAGGATACCACAACTGACGCAACTATACACGCATCTGAGTTCACTGTCTAATGTCCTCCGAGCTTCTAGCTTCTGGCGTTGATAACCTCAAGGGTCATCTTGCGGGTGCATTCAATGTACTGACTGGTTCTTCAGGGGACTACACCGATCTAGGTATTGGGCGTAAGTTCGGTGGAGCAGCAGCAGCGTATTCCCTTCGGGATATAGGAGCTATGAACGGACCAGTTGTCCGTGTACGCAGGGATAGTGATAACAGTGAGCAGGACTTCTCAGCCCTTGCAGTTCCTTTTATTCCTGATTGGTGCAACCGCCAGGTAGTAAAGCCACTTGATGTACAGGCATTGCAGTCCGATGGCCGTACTGGTGACTTCGTTATAGCCAAGGCAGCTTACTCCTTACGTAGTCTAGGAGATCGTCAGGCTACTGTAGCTGCGACTGGAGATACAGTTGCTAGAGCAAATGGCAAGTACGTCGTACAAGTAAGACGCTCATCTGATGATACCATTAAGTCCTTCACGGCTGATGAGGTAACAGATGGTACTCTTGTAGCTTTTGTTGGTTCAGGCAATGACGGATTCGTTCGTACTTGGTACGACCAAAGTGTAAGTGACCAAGCTGGAAGTACAGCAAATGCTCATCACGCTATACAATCTACTGCCGCTAATCAGCCAAAGGTTGTTAGTAGTGGTTCTTTGGTAGCTGATAATGGAATTGATTTTGATGATGCTTCTGAGCATTTTTTAGTTGCTACTTCTGTCTCTGGTATGGAAGCAAAACTTTCAGTTTTTGCCACAAGTGTAAGAGATTCAACAGGCTATACTGTATCCTTATCAAATAGTTCTAATTCTTCAAAATATTTTGCAATTCAAGAAGGTGGTTCTAATTCTACCCTCAACACAAGAAACACAACAAGTGTAACTGCCTCTCCTTCAGTTAGTGGCAATACTAGATTAACTTTTGGTCTTACTACTGGAGATACTGTAACTAGTGCAGGTGCATTGGGTGGTGCTTTAACTACCGATACTACAGACTACGGAGATGCTTTTGGTTCAGGGGATTTGGATCAAATAGTAATAGGCACTTTAAGAACTGTCAGCCCATCTGCTACTCATTTCTTTGAAGGACGTATTCAAGAAATACTTGTGTACGCTAGTTCAGCTACTGGTGACCAAACAGACAACCGAGGTGCATTTGAAGCCAATATAGCTTTACACTTCGCCATATCTGGAATACCTGCTGAGGACAGTGAAGTAAACGGATTCGTTGAGACTTGGTATGACCAATCAGGTAATGGCAATGATGCAGTACAAGCTACTGCTGGTAGTCAGCCAATTATTGTTAGTTCTGGAGTTTTGGAAGATGGGATTAAGTTTGCTGCAAGTAACGATGGTTCAAGTCCAGATATTTTACAAGTTGCCACAAGATTAGGTACAACTACTGATCACTTCGTAACTACAGTAATTAGTAAATACCAAACAGCTGCAACAGCTTTTGGTGGTATTATTAGCACAAGAAAAAGTAGTGCTGGATTTGCTTATGGAATATCTGGTTCATCAAAGGTTCAATCATTTTTTTATGCCAGTAGTGGAAACGCTAACTCTAGTGCAACGGCTGCATTAGCAAATAATTGTCCAAGAACCTTAGTTTCATTCGACAAGGATGGAGATACACTTACTGGATTTACTAATGGTGCAACCAATGGTATTTCTATTAGTCAAGGTTTTAATACTCCTAGTACAACACTCACAAACATTGGTGTAGCTGGGTCTGTGGATTCACCCTCTAGCACTGGACTGCAATGCAATATTGATGAGCTTATTGTTTATGAAACTGACCAAGCAACCAATCAAAGTAACATTGAATCCAACATTGCCAATCATTACGGCATAACCCTATCCTAAATATGCTGTACTTAATATATACAACTGAAGAGGATGCCAACGCTCGTGCTGACCAAGAAGGTACATTATTAAATTTTGCTCATTGGACTCAAGGCAGGGGAACACGCTGGCTTACAGCACCTCAGCCTACACTAGAAGGCAACTACGCCTTGGACGTTACTAACTACGAACTGTCGGATGTTGAGAAGACGGAGACAGTACCATCCTATAACCCAGTACCTGACGAATAATAATGGATACAGTAATACGAGGTGCAATTGCTCCAGCAGGTTTCTTTGCTTGCATTGGACTCCAAAGCATTAACGGCTTCATCAGCCTAGCAGTTGGATTAGCGACCTTAGTATTTCTTGGTTTATCAATCTACAAACTAATAAGGGAACTTAAATGACTACTGAACTCATAGCTATGCTAGGTGGAGGAGCCTCTGGTTTCTTTTTTAAGTTGATTGGTACAATGGTTACTGCTCAACAAAAAAATGTAACTAGCCTAATAAAAAAACAAAAGGCAATGGATGAAAGTGCGGATGCAGCAGCTAAACGCACAGGAGATGCAGGTGCAGTAGTTCGTAGAATAATTGTAGTAACAGTTCTATTTGGTGTAATCATAGCACCATTTATCCTAGCTCACAGCGATGAAGGAGTAACAGTAGCAAAGGATTACAATTGGTTATGGCTATTTAAAGGTACGTCTTTTGAGACTCTGCACGGATATGTTATACTACCAGAGATCAGACAAACAGTATTAGCCATAGTGGGCTTTTACTTCGGTTCATCATCAGTAAAATAAAATAGTATGAATAGGTGTATAATATGTAAATGGACAACAAAACTGCTAAACAAAAGCTGTCAGAACTGCGTGATAGTCTCAATCAAGTCCTGGGTGGTAAAAGTGAAGGACCGTCTAGGGAAGATGCTGAAGAAGCTCTTGAAGCTGCCAGAGAAGGCTCTGGCCGTGTTAAAAAGTCTCTTCTGGCTAAAATAAAAGACTTACCTGTAGTTGACAAGATAAGTCAGCTAGGGGCTGCTGGAACGGTCGCTGTAAGCACAGCTGCTGTTACTCAGACAAACATAGCTGTTAATGAGACTGAGGTCTTTGTGGCTAGTGTAGCAAATGACGTTGTAGAACAACGCTTGGGCTTTCCTGCGTTTGTAGAAAATATTGTAAACTTCGATGCAATAAACGTCTGGGGTCAAGGAGTAATGCAGGCTAAGGTAGCTGAGGTAAAGGCTGAAGTAGCTAAGGCTGAAGCTAAGGTAGCCCCTACTGAACCTAAATCAGAAAGCACCAAGGAATCCTCTGCTCAGGAAAATAAGTCCCAGAACAAAACTGCTAATAGCACCCAAGAAAATAAGTCCAACGAAAAGGGGACGCAGAAAACTGAAGAAACTAAACAAGATAAAGGAGAGGATCAGGGGGAAGAGGCAAAGGAAAATACCAAGGAAAAGAGTAATTCAAGTGATGAATCCAAAGAGCAAAGAAAAGAAGAAAGTGCAAAAGAGGAATCAAAGCAAGAAACCAAACAAGAAAATAAACAAGAGGCAAGGCAGGAGCCAAGACAATCGCAGGAAACAAAGCCCTCTAGGGGAGCAGAACCTGTGCCAACTCAAGAAGCTTTACCAATTGATCCAGACATAACAACAGTCTCGCCAGACGGACCAGGAGAGAATCGCATATGATACAATACTTGCTCGATAACTATAAGGACAATCTCCTTGGTATGATGTTTGCCTACATAGGTATAGTATCTATCATTGCAATGTTCTTACCTAAGAATAACATCTTTATACGTATGTTCAAGGAGTTCGCTTCGATATGTACATCTATTTTCAAAAAGTAAAATACCTATTAGCTACTGTACTTACAGTTTCTATAGCTTGGGGTGCAATACAACTAAACAGTGTAGTCTACGATTTAATAGTAAACATTGATGATACTAATGTTGTTCAGGACTTTAATCCAGAGGGCGGGCTTACTTACTACGAGCCACTGGTTTTTACTACAACTACTGGGGGCGATTTTGAGTTCAATAATTACTCAAGTAAGTTAACCAACAATGTAACGGATACATCGTTATTAATCTACGATAACTTACAAGCTAATCTAATAATTGATGAACCTTGGGCATTTAACGATGGAGCAGGTATAGGCTTTGGCGGTGGCCAAGAAAATACTTTTCAGGGTTTTGATAGAGAGAGCCAAGCATTTCAAGGGACAATAACTTTAGCTGGTGATACTACCTATGCTGCTGTGTTTGCATCCTTTACTCCTAATACAATGGGGTCAATGGCTGTTCGTGTAAATGCCCCAGGTCAAATTTCAACCACAGGTTTCAATGCAGCTATCCCAGAGATGAGCGACACTGGATTTTGGATAGCATTGATTATTGGAGGATTTGTAGCATTCTGCTACTTTAAAATAAGAAGTACACTATAACATAAAACAAGGAGATAATACTATGCCAGGTCACTATGGAAAAATGATGAAGGGTGGTAAAAAGCCAGCCAAAAAAGTTGCTAAAAAAATGGTCAAAAGAAAAAAGAAGTAATGCCATTTAGCAAGTATAGTCCAAAACAAAAAAGGTTAGCTAGGGTTGCCGCCCCTCGTAATAAAATTACTGGGGCTGACTTTAAGAAACTAAGGGGTCGAAATGCAAAGAAAAATACTAACAGTCGCAAGAAAACTTGAGAAGGCTTCTAAGGCTCACGCAGGTCAAGCTAAGTTACTTAAATCAATTGTAAACAATGCCAGCAAAAAGAAAAGCAAAAAGCGGGGGTAAGATATGCCCTGAAGGCAAGGCTTGGGCTAGACGTACGTTTGATACTTATCCATCAGCGTACGCTAACCTAGCTGCTTCTAAGTACTGCAAGGATCCTAACTACGCTAAGAAAGCAAAGGGAGGTAAACGCAAGGGTAGATAATGGCTCAACTAAAACAATGGCTGAAACAAAACTGGGTACGTATTGGAACTGATGGAAGCATCAAAGGACCTTGCGGAACGTCTAAGGACAAGAAGAACCCTGACCGCTGCTTACCTAAAAGAAAGGCTCTTAGCCTATCGAAGTCAGAAAGAGCAGCAACTGCTAGGAAGAAAAAGCAATCCAAGAAAACAGTTGTTGCCAATACACCTAGAGCAAAAGTAAGGAGCTAATAATGGTGGGAGATATATTAAGTTTTGTAGAACAAGTAGGAATACCTATTGCATCCGCATTAGCCATTGGTTGGTTTTTGTTTATTATTTTAAAATTTATACTTAAGCAAGTATCCGACAGAATCACTGGATTGTCAAAGGCTCTTATATCTTTAGAAAATAAAGTAGATACTATGAACAACGACATAATTAAAATTGATACACAGTTTTCTTGTGCATTTAATTGTGAACCAAACTTAGAAAGGATTGCTGCAAGCGAAGGTAAAGAAGATTGCAGGGATGACTAATGAGCGGTTACGAGTTCCAACATTGGGCAGATGTAGTAGCCAAGTTTGGCTTCTCGTTGATTGCGTTAATAGGTCTAGGTTTCTTTGTTTGGCACATTTGGAAATGGGTAACCAATACAGTGAACCCAGCCCTTGGTGATTGCGGAGGATCACTTGGCAAATTAAAGAAACAAATACAAGCACTGGACAATGATATGATCCGTCTTAATATGAAACTAAAGATACTTATACAAGAAAGACATATTACTGATAAGCACAAAGGTATTGATGAGGAAAGAACATAAAAGTAAAAAGGGTGGACTTACCGCAGCAGGACGTGCTTACTTTAAACGTAAGACTGGGGCTAACCTAAAGCCACCAGTTACTGAGAGCAAGCCAACAGGAAAGAAACTTGCTCGTAAGAAATCATTTTGTGCCAGAATGGCTGGTGTCAAAGGGCCAATGAAGGATTCAAAAGGAAGACCAACTCGTAAGGCACTAGCCCTACGGCGCTGGAAATGTTAACAATTAATAATATATATAAAAATACAATGAGAAAGCATATAAGAAGTATAAGCAAACGTGCAAAGCTTGGTAAATCAAAACCAACTTTAAAATCAAAATCAAAGCTAGGAGTTAAGCCTAAAAAAACTCACGGGAATACATCAAAACCAACTACAAAAAATGGTGGCGTTAAAAATGGTACCAAGACAAGTGGTAGCGGTTCAAGTAGAAACACTCCAGGTAAAAATGGACCACGTATGACAACTGCCAAAAGAATAGCGCAGTGGGAAAAAAGAGAACCAAAAAAGCGGGATTTCAAAATAGGAAGAAATTATTCTGAGGTAAGGTATCAACAAGCTATGAAAGATTGGCAAGCAAGCAAACCAAAATAATAAATACTAATATGCCAAAAAAAGTTAAATTACGCAAAGGCACTGCTGCATATAATTTAGCTAACAAAATAGTTAGTTCTAAAAAATCACCTGAAGTAAAACCAAAGGTTGATGCATCAGTTGAGCGTATGCCTGTTTTTGAACTAGAGGACTTTGTTGTACAAGCTAAAAGCCCGTTTAAAAGAGGGACTGCAAGACATACAGCTCATCATAAAATGTACAGCAAGCGAAGAGGTTTAACTGCTTAATGGCCGAGTACAGCAAGTTTGGAGCATTGGATGACCGCATTGCCAAGGATGGTGATGTTGGTTTTATTGGGTTCAATAACCGCCTACGGCCTGACCAGTTGCCAGCGGGTATGCTTGCTGATGCACAGAATCTAAGGACTGACCGCAGGGGCGAAGCACAAGTACGCAAGGGCATTGATTTAATATCAAACCCATTGTCATCAGGTTCTTCAGCTCTTACTCTTCCATTTACCTTAGTAGCTGATGATACATCAGTAACAGCCACAAGGACTGATGCTACTGTAGTTCTGACAAATGTTACAGCTACTGACTTTCCAAGTTCTGGAACAGTTAATATATCAGGAGTAACAATGAGTACTGGTCCAGCTGTTAACGGCAATCGTGCTTTTACAAAAAATAGCAGTACTCAGATTACAATAGCTGATCAAACATATACAGGAACAGCAAGTGGTACAGCTACAGTAAAGTTTGGCATACTTGATGACGATGCTGTAAATGCTATTTATGGTTCCTGTGCTTTCTCTGATCCTAATGCATCAGCTAGTCAGTACATTATTTTTGCAGCAAACGTAAAGGCTGTTGCTGTAAACATAGCCACAGGTGCTACTACGGATATTGCCTACCCATCAGGTTTAAGTGTTTCATCAAGTGTATCAATGCTTCAAGCATTTAACAAAGTGTTTATATTCCGCAACGGTAGCACAGCTTTAGAATGGAATGGATCATTTAGTGGCACACCAGCCTTTACAAAGGTAGCTAGTGGTACTTATACACAACCTACTAATTTAGCTGCAACAGGTTTTGTAATTACAAATGGGTTAGCTACTGTTACTGTATCTAACACTTTATCTGAAGGAGATATAGTAACGCTTACAACCGCAGGTGGTAGCACACTTACAGCAGGAACTGAATTTACAGTATCAGAAGCTACTTCTTCTGCATTTAAGTTTTTTGTTAATAGTGATGACGTAAGCAATCAAACGGACGTACACTTTACGAAGAGGGTATCTGTGGGTCTAGGCTTTACCCATATGCCAGCACCGCCTTATGCTGTTTATCATCAGCGTAGATTAGTTATGCCATTTAATTTTAGCGTGGATGCATCCACTGATTCATTTACATCCAGAGGGATACTTGATGAGGTAATAGCATCTGACATCTTGGATACGGACACTTACGATAAAATATTTGCTCAATACAGATTTAATGCAGGTGAAGCTGACTTCAATGTAGCACTGCACTCATTCTCAGAGGATAACTTAATGGTGTTCAACCGTAACAGCATTCATCTAATATCTAATACTACTACATTACAAGGAGCTAGTACTCGATTACTTACAAATGAGGTAGGTTGTGTTGCACGTCAATCAATCATACAAGTAGGTAATCAAGTTATATTTCTTTCTGACAATGGTGTATATAGTACACAGTTCTTTGATGAGTACAATCTACGTGGTACTGAAACACCACTTAGCGAACCAATCAATGTAACTGTACAAAGAATAAACAAAACATATTGGGAAAACTCAGTAGCTGCTTACTTTGATAATCGTTACTTTATTGCTGTGCCACTGGACACATCAACAAAAAACAACGCTGTGCTTGTTTATAATTTTTTAAACAAACAGTGGGAAAGTATTGACCAGGTAAATGATGCTGACTTCCACATATCAAACCTGTTGGTTGTTGGTGCAGGAGACAATAGAGGTGTATACGCAGTCAACGATATTGGTGGCGTACAAAGATTGGATGCACGAGTTGATGGTGTTGATCGAGTCATAACACAGATAGGTGGTTCACAAAAAAATATAAATGTGGATGGTTCTCTTACTACTCGTCAATATACACTACAAACTTTGGATAGAAAAAATTGGAAAAAATTTGATATGCACATTGAGTCAGGCGAATCAACTGCCTCTGACTTTGACATATCCGCTGAAACAGAGAACCCTGATGCAACTTTTTCCATAGGAACACTTAATAGTTTTGTTGGTTCCGCTTTACCTGAAGCAGAAGATGTATCCATACGTGGTAGAATAGGTAATAGACGTGGATACGGTTTACAATTTACAATTAATAATACAACAGGACGGCCAAAGATAAGGGCTATTGAGGCTGATGGCGCTATCTCATTCCGTTCAACTGAAAAGGCACAGTAATGGCAATTTTATCAAAAGGTACAGATTTTACAACAGGCGATCAAGTTACAGCAGCTAACCTTGATGCCCTTGTAGATAATGCAACATTTGCATCAGGGGCTGTTGACGATACAAGCACTGCACTTGATAGCTCAAGCCCACAAAAAATTATTGTAAAGGATGGTGGTATTACAACCGTTAAGTTAGCTGACAGTTCTAGTACAACTACTGGTGTTACATTTGCAAAGATGCAACACGTTGCTGCTAATACTGTAATGGTGCGTGATGCTAACTCCGAGGGAGACATATCCGCTAAGGCAGTTGCTGATACACAAATACTTATTGGTGACGGAACTGGCTTTACAGCAGCAGCCCTTAGTGGTGATGCCACAATGACCAATGCAGGTGTGGTTGATATATCTGATGATGTTGCTCTAGGTGGTAACCCTACTACCACAACTCAGTCAGCTGGGAACAACACAACTAGAGTAGCTACAACAGCATTTGTTACTACTGCTGTTGCTAATGGTCAATCAGCTACTAAAAATACAGCTATAATAAAAAGTGCTGATGCTGGTGCTAACCCAGGTAGTACTTATTACTTTGAGAATATGTCAGAGGTTTTTGATCCTGACAGCATTGTAAGTTTTTCATCAGGCAATATTACATTTGCTTCAACTGGTACATACTTCATAGACATATCTGGGTCATTTATAGACAATGATACCACAAGTTCTGATGAATATGGATTACGTCTTGTTAGCTCAACTTCATCTGGTACTAATTTATTGCAAGAAGACATTCCGTATGATGTTGCTCAATATATGCCTATTTCCATAAAATATATTAGAACAGTAAGTAATACATCAACAGACAAGTTAGCCTTATACGCTTCACCTGTCAGCTTTGCATCAAACAATGCTTGGCAAGCAGATGACGTATATATCCATATTACAAAACTAACCTAATGGGATACAATCGTTTACTTCAATCCGTACAAGTAGCTCTTGAGAATAGAACTCAAAAGGATGCTATCCTTGCTATGGATGAGGTGGTGGACTTCTGTATTGAACACGAGAACGGAAGGGTGTTCGAGGACTGGGACAAAGAACTTATACGCTTAATGGTAGCCTATCACTGGGCGAAGCAAACATTAATCGTTCACTACAATGAGGATACCTCTATTCGTGGTGTCTTTATGTGGTATAATTGCAACGAGGACGATGGATGGGAATTTATCAATAACTGGGAGGCTGACAGAGAGGACGGAGATAGTATATTTTTAGCATTTCTTTTTGCTAAAGGTGAGGATGCCTTCAAGGATATTGCAAGGGATTTTCTAAGTCGTTGCCCAGAGGTTCTTGAAAAGAATAAAATAGCTATAAGACCTAGAGGTGGCCAACCTACACGAATAACTTACACCAATAGATTTTTTAAAAAAATATTAAATAATTAAATAAGATGGGCAAAGGACGTACAACAATACAACAACCTGATGCGATTGATCCAGGTAAGGCAATGGGCGAATACCTATTTGGTTCTGACTTTGGTAGAGCGCAAGGTATTACTGATCCAATGTTGCAGGATCGTCTGATTGAAGCAGAGAAAAGATTCCGTCCTCAGTACACAGCACTAGAATTAGCTGAACAAGAGGCAGCACTGTTTGGCAGAGATGGTCAAGCTGGATTAATAGAACTTCAAAGACGTGCTGCTGAGGAAGCTGCACCCATAGAAGATGAAGCTAAAGAAAGAGAAATTGCACGATTAAAAGATCTTGGCGGTGAGGTAACTGAGGCATTCCGTGCAGCTGATCCACAAGCAACTCGACTAGCTGACCTAGCAGCTCAACAAGCTGAAACACTATTTGCTGAAGGTGAAGGAGAACTATCTCCAGAACGCCGCAGAATGGCTGAACAAGCAGCTAGGGCTGGCTCCTTATCAAGGGGTCGTATAGGTGACCAAAGCTCTGTAGCAGCTGAATTGCTTGGACGTGAGCAGGTACGTAGTGGTCTACGTGCTGAGGCTAGACAAGCGGGTGCTAGTGCATTTGGACAAACACGTCAAGTTGGTGCTGACCCATCTCAGTTTTTGTTTGGTCGTCCATCTCAATTTACCGCAATGGGTTCAGGTCTATATGGACAAGCCTCTGGTTTAGCAGGTCAGCAGTCAGGACCTCAGTTGTTTGATCCAAACGTAGGAATCAATATGGCTATGCAACGTCAGAGTAATCAGTTCGGTTTACTAGGCGCTCAGGCACAAGCTGATGCTACACGTAGTTCTGGATTAATGAGTGCGTTAGGTGCGATTGGTGGTGGATATTTTATGGGAAAGTGTTGGGTAGCACGTGAGGTGTACGGTATCGAGAATCCTAAATGGTTAATGTTCCGTACTTGGCTAGAAAATGATGCACCAGCTTGGTTCCATAACTTGTACATAAAGTATGGTGAACGCTTTGCTAAGTTCATATCAAACAAACCAGTGCTTAAAACAATCATCCGTAAATGGATGAACACAAGGATTAAATAATATGGCATTTCAAGTAGGAACAAGGGTTGACCCACGACTAGGGGCATTGGACTTCAGTGGATTTACAAATGCTGCTAACATACAAGCAGAGGGTATGGCACAGTTGGGCGCTGCTATTGGTGGTGCTATCCAGGCTAACAAACAAAAGAAACAAGAAAAAGCATTGACTGAATCGGCAGCACAAATGGTTCTTAATTATTCTAAGGCTAACCCAGATGTTAGTAATCAACTAGGTATTAAAAACCTTGAGGATGCAAAGATTGCAGTAAAAACATTAGGTGGTGCTGAACCAACACTGAGTTTTCTTATGGAGATGGGTGATCCAGGTGATGCACCAACAGCCAGTGAGATCACATCAGTAGCTCGTTTACTTGAAAGACCTGAGTTTGGAGAAATTAAGTTTAAACCAGAATCTGGTGAAGCATATATGTTAGTTCCCAACAAGGAAACACTAAGACCTTTTGATAAGGTTGAAGTGCCAGTTCCCAAGGTAGTACAGAATATGCCAGGTTTTGAAGAGTACGCAAGAATGCAAAGAACTTCTGCTAAATTAGAAGACCTCAAAAATACTGGACTGGAACTAGTAAAAAAAAATAACAAGGAGCAAACTGATTTAGAAACCAAAAGGTAAACAATGGCTGAATCCGAAGTCAAATTACCTAATGGCGAACAGGTAACTATTAGACATAAAGATGGAGCATCCGAACAAGATATTCTTCAGTTTGCTTTTTCTGAGTACGTAGTTAACCAAGATCCAGGAACTGTAATAGGTCGTAGCATTGCTCAAGGTATTGACAACCTACAGCAAGCTTATGGTTCAAGCCTTGAGGGCATAGGCAATATTCTTGATGCTGAGTCCCTCCAACAACTGGGTGGTGACATAGTTGCAAATAATCAGGCTGAGATAGATGCCAGAAGATTTAGAGAGCAGCAGTCCATTACTGACAGAGATGGTATAGCTGGTGCCTATGATTACGTTGCTGAACTAGCAGGTCAGTCAGCCCCACAGATGGCAACTACCTTTGCTGGTGCTGGAGCAGGAGGTGCGATTGGTTTGCTTGGAGGTCCATTGGCTCCACTTACAGTACCAATAGGTGCATTTGTTGGAGGCTTTTTAGCTAATATGCCTTACTTCTATGGTTCCAATCGTGAACGTCAAAAGGAGGCTATTGAAAAAGGTTACAAGGTTGAAATGGATGAAGGAGCTGCTGCTCTTGCTGCTATACCGCAATCAGCGCTGGATTCACTTTTTGCTGCTATTGGTGCTAAATTTTTAAGTACCCCTTTGATGAAACTACAAGGTGGTATTTTAACAAAGGCAACTGTTGGTGCTGGCACAGGAAGTATTATAGAAGCTCCTACAGAGATGGGCCAGACTGTACTTGAACGATACCAAGCTGGTTTACCACTTGATAGCGATGAAGCCATCAAAGAGATTGTTGCTGCTGGTTTAGGTGGTGCCGTACTTGGAGGTTTGTTCGGTGGAGCTGGTGGTGCAGTAGCAGGTATTAGGACACCCAAGGAAACAAAGGAAGTCGAAGAAAAAGAACAAGGTCAAAAGCAAACCTTTACAGTTAACTACACAAATGAAAGCACTGGTAAACCCACCTCTACTAAGGTAGAAGCTGACAATGAACAACAAGCACAAGAGATAGCAAACAAGTCCCTAAAGAAAACAGCAAGGGAAGGTACTATAGTTGTACAAAAGCCAATTGAACCAGAACCTGAGATTGACACTTCAAAAGATAAAATAAGATTTTGGGGAAATGCATCTGACCAAGAACTAGACAACATAATTGAAAATAGAGTTAAAGATGCAGAAAATGAATTAGAAAACACCCAAGAAGCGTTTGATACAACTGAGTCAGAAGGAACTTGGAAAAAAGGCGCTCGTGAAAAAGCAATTAATGAGCTTGAGGTTGTAATCCCTCGCCGTATTAAAAGAGCAAAACTAGCAAGAGACAGAGCGATTAGAGAAAAGCAAGGTAGGGCAGATGGCTCATTAAAGAGGATGACAGATGAAGAATTTGGTAATCAAGATTTTAAAAAACAAACAGATCAAGAACCTACACCTGCCCCTGAGCCTGAGGTAACGGCAGAGGCTTCTGCAACATTTATGCCCAGGAGATTCGTTGGAGAAGGTGCTATAACAGCACCTCCATTCTTTCAGCAATTTTCACCTGATCAATACGAAGATGGTCGATTTATTGATTTGGAAACCAAACAAGATTTAAGTGACCAAACCTTTGAGGGGGGTAGTATACGAATTGAAAAAGGTCGCCCAGTTTTAGAAACTAGTGATAATGCAAGCAATACAATTATTGACAAGAAGGCTTCTGAAGAGGGTTCGCTAGTAAGGACAAATTTATTTAAACAAAAAGCTGGATGGAAATGGACTAAAGCTCCTGACGAAGCACCAAGTACGATAGTTTCAGTAGAACAAGGTTCTAAACATTTTTACACTTTGGATTTTACTAGCTCCAAACCACTTACCCTTAAAACTTATCCCGACAAAAAGAGTGAACCCAGAGGAAGACCCACTACTAGAGGCAAGGTAAAACTTGGTAAGGTTATAGGAGAAATTGATATAAGGGGCAAGAAACACTCAGTTTACGACAAGGTGAGTGTCGGAGAACCAGAGGTAACCGCAGGGGCTACCCCCGCAGGTGGCCAAGGGGAACAAACCGCTTCACAAGCAGAAGCTAGTAGGATACAGAATTTCATCGAGGATACCTTCGGTGAAATAGTCAGTAAGATTGGGACTTCCATAAACGTAAATCCTAACCTTGAACGTGTAGCCAGGTACAATGCAACCACTGGAGTTATTGAAATAAACTCAGCTAAGATTGTAGAGCTACAGTCTGCTGGGCAAATAGACATTGTTGATGACGCTTACATCAAGTCCGTGATGCGTGAGGAGATGATTCACGCAGCAATGTCCAAGATTATCTTACAAAAAGCCAAGGGAAAAAAAGAGGGCGAAGCCTTTCAGTCCTTTATGTCCAGCTTAGGCAAAAGCCTTACACCAGAACAACGTACAGCTATTGCAGAGGTTTACTCAGGTCTGGAGACAGACGCACAGTTCGGTGCTGAATACAGCCGTGCTGCCATACAACAGTTACTGTACGGTGACGTTACTGAAAGTTTTATTACACAAGGTCCAGCATTTACAAAGCTAAAGAACTTACTTCGTTCTGTTCAGTCCTATCTAGCTAAAACCTTTGGAGCTGATGTTACTACTGATCCAGAGGCAGCAGGTATTATACGTGCTTCTGCGGAGCTTTTACAAGCAGCTGATCCCAATGCTAGGCCGACGAACCAAAAGATTGTTGACCAGTCCCTAGCGTACTCAGTTAGCGTTAATCCTAATGCTGAAGTAACATCACAAGAGGTAGCCGAGTCAGGCAAACCACCTAGTCAAAAGAAACTAAACCTTAACTTTGCACGTAAGTATTTATTTACATTAAGTTCTGTGCTTAACTCGATACACCCTCGACTAAAGAGACTTGTCAGGGACTACTACGGTGCAATACAAGGACGTGTACTTAATTACCAAACAAGGACTGCACCATTCTTTAAAAAATACAGAGGCATTAAAAACGAAAAGGACAAGAGAAGACTTAAGCAGTTACTTCTGTACAGTCCACCTGGTGATCCCGAAGCTGATCCACTCATTCAAGAACAAAATAAATTGCTACGCAAGTACGATATGCTCAATGATTACAATCTTGAGGTGCGTCCAGTGCTTGATGAACTACGAGCTAACCTAGAGGCTGAGGGTGTAGATATTGGTTACTTACCTGAGTATATGCCTCGCAGGATTAAGGATCTTGATAAGGTTAAAAACCGTTCTGGCAACGAACTAAATGAAGCCTTTGAAAATTACATTGACGAGAGAAATAAAAAAATAGAAAAGGCAAGACTTGATGTTTTAGAGGACCAATTAAATGGACGTACACCAACTGAGGCTAACTTAAAATTAGCTGGAGAGGTAGTTATTGAAATTGGTTCCGACAGAACAGCTGCATTCGAAGCACAGCAGTGGGATGTGTTTACAATGGGTACAAAGACTCGTGGTGGTTCAAAGATTCCTGGTAATTTAAAAGAAAGAACTGCATATTTAGATGACGTCATTCCTGATGATTTACTGGATGCTTACGAGGACCCATCGGTGGCAATGGAGAACTACATATTTAATATAGTGTCAGCAACAGAGAATGTTAAATTAGTAGGACGTAGATTCACAACTGAGGGTGACAAGATTAAAGTGCCAGTTGCCAGTGAGCTTGGTAAGTTAATACAAGAGCTTCGTGCTAATGGTGAAATATCTAACGAGAATGCTGACTATACTGTGCCCGACATATTTAGAATGATTCTAACTGCACAGCAGGGTGAAAGGATTTATTTACAAATAGCAAGAACATTTGGATACGGCACACTTCTGGTTGAGTTCACATCAACACTGTCACAGCTTTATGACCTTCCATTTATTATGCTGGACAACGGTGTACTTGGAACAGCTGGAGCTATGTTTGGACAAAGACTCAAGGGTGAGGACTTCGGCATTGACACACAGCAGGTCAGCGCTGAGTTCTCAAGTGACAACAGGGCTTTAGAAAAAGCTGTTAGGCTTGGACTAAAGGCTACTGGGTTTACCAAGTTGGACCAGATAATGAAGGAGACCAACCTTACTGCTAACTACAACCGATACAGAAAACTATCTCGTGGTTACTACAAGGACCGCAACTCTTCTAACTCCAAAAAGTTTGTGGCTGAGTTAACAGCTATGGGTTACAGTGAACAAGAGCAGGTAAAACTTATTGCTGACCTTAAGGAGGGTAACAGAAACTCAGCCTACATACGTAGTCTACTGTTCAACAAACTGGCTGAGACACAACCTTTGACACAGGCTGAAATGGCTCTAGGTATTGTTAACAATCCCAACCTAAGGTTGTTTGTAGCTATGAAGTCCTTTATGATTAAGCAACTTAACTTTGTTAAGGATCGTATGTTAGTAAATATGGCTAGAGGAACTAAAGCTCAAAGAATAAAAGCATCCAAGGATCTAGCATTGTTACTTACATTTATGGTTATGGCTGGATTTCCAGTGGACGCACTCAAGGACTTTCTTGCTGGAAGGATTGGGTATATGAGTGACTATCTTTTCAATGGCATCTTCCGCATAGCTGGAGTCAGCAGATATACTGCTTTTCAAATCCGTAAAGAAGGTGCTGGAGAGGCCTTGCTTGACTTTACTTTACCAGTAGCCGTGCAACAGTTTACCGACATACTTGGTGAAGTTGGTCGTGTCACAAGTGGAGAGAGGGCAATTACTGAAAGTAAGTTTGTTACCCTGCTACCATTCTCTGATGTTATTAATAGGATATTTGGATTCCGAAAGGAGAGAGAGCGCAGAGAGTATATGAGAAGGGCACGTGAAGGAGAACGTCCGTTCTTAGTTCCTCCTGGTGCTATATAAAAAGCCCCACCCCCAATCAACTAAGGGTGAGGCTACCTTACCACTGAGGAATCAAATAGGAGAACTACACTGCTAAAACTCCCGCTGTGGATTACTCCGTCAGCTTACCTCAAAGTTATTATACATTGTAGGATTCAACTAGATTCTTGAGTTGACGCTTCTCAGCTTGTAGTTCCTTACGTTGTTCCATCATACGATCAATCTTATAGGATAGAACCCTGGATTCTTGGCGTATCATCTCGATCTTTGTTTGAACCCTCTCAAGGTTGTATTGTAAGTCTTTGTCTGTCATAGTTTCATACTGGTTTATTTTTTACTGATGTCAATTTTTATTGCATCCTTATTCCAAAGATAGCCTACTAATTTAGTAACCATACCCCTGCCTCCAAAGTCAGTTGTGTGAGGCATACCACGCTTTTCAATCCCGAAGTCATAGTCAGCCTTTTTCATCTTGGTTATGTTCCATACGTATATGGTATCCTTGTACACTGTTACATAAATAAATTGTTTCTTTACTGACTCTGCTATGCCTATGTTGGTGTCAATCTTCATCACCTCAATCACCCAGGGGTCATAAGCCTTACGGCGTACCTTTATCTCAATTAGGTACACATCACTCTCAAAGTCAAAGGGACTACTTCTGTCAATGGCTGGCCGTAGCTCTGGCATATCGGGGTAAGCGTCCATTAGTGCGTGAGCTACTTCTATTTCTTTCATTATAAAAACCTCCCTATGCAGTGATAAAATTTAAAGAAGTCCTCGACTCCTCTCTCCCCTTCTCTGTTCTTGGCTAACTTGTATATTAAATTTGTATAAGGTCCATTGTAGTCCTTGTCCTTGCTGGACTCAACGTCACCGCCTGATGGGTACATTACTAGCACAACGTCAGCATCATTCTCAATATCGCCTGAGTCCTTGAGGTCATACACATCCAAAGCTCCACGCTTGGCACCCTCTCTGTTAACCTGAGCCAGCAGTATCACAGCTATGTTAAGCTCCAGTGCCATTTGTTTGATGCGGTGAGAGATGTTGGCTATGCCCTCATTCTTGCTCATCTTGTTTGAGTTAAATGGTATCAGTTGTAGGTAGTCAATGACCACTAGCTTTACGCCCTTCTTGTTAACGTACCTACGAGTCTGGCTGAAGAGGTCATCAGCACCACGCACTGAGTGCGCCGTGTGGATTGGTAGATTCTCAATCTCCTTTGCTGTGTCCTTGACACGCTGTACTTGTGCATCTGAAGCTGTTTTTTCTTCAACAGTACGCAGGTTTACGCCTGACATAATCTGTATCATACGTCTGGTCAGTTGCTTCTGTGGCATCTCAAAAGAAAATATTAAACAGCTATGGCCGTCCTTCTTTACAGCTTGTAGGGCTATGTACAAAGCTAGGGCTGACTTACCGCAGGATGTAGGTGCTGCTACTGTCATTACTTCACCTGCCGCTATGCCTCGGTTACCTAGATAGTTATCCAATCGACTGGCGTGTGTCCTTACTACATCTGGTTTAAATGTACCATCCCTGATGCTGTCAATCTCTTCAATAATACAACGAGCAGATGTACCTATGTTGGACTCCTTGTCGGACTCATTAGGTATGTCGTTAATGGTAGCCTCAAGTTTGGATTGTATGCTCTGGGCATCAACCTTTTCACTTTCAGCTTGTTCAAGAGCAAGCCTAGATGCACGTATTATCTTACGTAGCTTTGACTTTTCTACTAGTGTATGCACAAGGAATTGCGCCTCAGTAGCCGTAGAAGCGCCGTTCATTATGTCAAGTATACCTGCTATGCCCCCGACCTCATCAAGCCCTCCTGAGGCTTTTAAATGCTCAGTAAGTGCTACTTCGTTTAGTGGCTTGCGTTGTTCTGCTAAAGCACCAATGGCTTCAAATAGGTATTGGCAACGCTTTGTATAAAAATCTTCTGGCGAAAGCCGTGAGCTAACGCTGTCATAAACTTCTGGATTAGTCTCCAGTAAACAAGAAGCTATGAGCTTCTCTTCAGCCTTTACACTATGTGGCTGTTGATATGTCGTCAGGTCGAACTCGTTCATCTTCAAGTGCAGTTAACAGAGAACGAAGTAGTTGACCTATTGCATTATGCTTTATGCGGATATCTTGGGGTAGCTTGTAGGAATCAATTTCATTATGTAGATTTATGGACACCTGAGCTGCTTCTTTTAATTTAGTCATACTTGTTTCGTTGGTAAGAATTGTTGAACACTTGAACCCCCCGCAGGATGCGGAGAGCCAAGCATTCTAGCACAAGGACTTACTCCGATTCTTCTCTTTCGAGCATCCCTATGGCTATCAATGAGTAGCCAATTAGGTCACGGAATATGTCTTTGGATTGGTCGCCGTTTGTATTAACATTAAGCGATCCATCAGCACAGAAAGCCTTAGCTCTCTGGAATTTATCCTGCATCCGAATGCAGATTCCAGTTAGGGGATGAACACCGAACTCGGTTGAACCATCGAAGTTAGCGAATGGATTATCGCAGGTCTCTCCTCCAGTGTAATCGTTGTTCTTGTGAGCGGTCATCTCCAGTATGGAATCCACTTCCTCACGGCGGAACTTATCCCACCATTCCTTGTCGAATGAGGACATTACTTAAAAAGGCGAGTCAGTGTTATATGATGCTCCCGCAGATGCTTGCTCTTTTTGTTCCACTGGGCTAACAGCTAGGGACATAAAGTTTGTCCCACTCTTTGCCTTCTTCTTCCACCCCTTGAGGTAGTAGTCCTTACCCTCTACATTGATCTTACCAGTGTAGTCAGGGTGCGTCTCCTTTTGCTTGCGGTCATTCACAAAGAATGCTCCGCTGTTTGTATTATCGTATTCCATATTATTATTTGGGTTAAAATTCAGTTGGTGCAGTAACAGCTTGGGACTTGTCCTTGCCGTGTGTGTTGGTAGCATCTGGATCTTTGGTATCATCAATAGCAAAGAGACCATTCAAGGCGTACTTACGAGCATAGGAACTAGCACTGCCAGTTATCTGTGCATCATCCATACCCTTCTTAGCTTCTGCTTCACGAGCAAATGCACTCACGTTTATTGAGTATTCAGAGCCTTCTAATGTAGATGCTAGGACTACTGTTGCCTTTACATATACTCGACCCCCAACCTCAACCATCTCGTCAGTAATAACTAAACTACATTCCCATTCAGCAAGCAGTGGCTTTACGGCTGTAAGAATGTCTTCTGCGGAACGATAGCGGTAGCCACCGAATTTATTAGTCTGCCCCTTTGGGGCTTTCAAAGAGGATTGTATCCCCTGGAGTTTTTGATGTATGTTTTTATCCTTCATATTTATTTTTTATTAGGTTGCGGTAGAGTTCGGCTCGCTGTTTTTGATTCCTGCAAGAACCTATATCAGCTTCGCTTCCCCCTATAGATTTTAGTTCTAAAGCTTGTTCGTGGGCTGTCAAACTATATTTAAATTTCTTTGTAAGTTGTGTAAGTCCTACTGGATGAAGGACATCTAAAGTCTCTTGCTCTAAGTATGAGGCCATTGCCTCCAAAGTATTTGGTAGCTGTTCTTTCTGTCCTTTGCACATCTTTAGGTAGAAGTTCTCAACCTTGCCCAGAAGACTGTTGGCCTTCCTGGATATAACACCCCTTACAAGGCCAGTCTGGTGGTCGTGATCCACTACCCAGTCATTTGTTTTTATGTCCAATATAGGACAACTGATTGGCTTGTGAGCCTCTCTGTATTCCTTGATTTTATTCTGGGGCAGGTAAGTCATTTGCGTTTGTATCTAGGTAACTTGAGTAGCCTTCTCCATTTGCCATAGCTTGAGGTAGATATTCCGTACTTCTCACAAGCGTCAGGCATTTTCATACCTTGATCTCTGTAATAGTTCACTCCGTTTATTGCTTTTGTTTTGTCATCCTCAGTGTACAATCTAGCAAATACTGAGTCAGGCTGATAGTTTTTAACACCAGTCTCCTCTTCAATCTTTTCATTCTCTTCAACTTCACGAGCTATGCGTTCGGAAGCCCAGCGTATAAAACTACTTATGGATTCGGATGATGTTTCTTGCATTACTTTACGTTAATTTGTACTAATTTTTTTATTGAAATTATTTTGCCAGTACCGCCTCGTTTGAATACACAAGTGCCGTCCTTTTCAGGTCTTTTTTTAAGGATATAGTCAAAAGCCTCCTTTTCATTGTGCGCCCATTTAAATGTCTTACCAGTGTAGTTCTCAGGCATATCGTCACGCTTGTATTCAATGCAGTATTCAGTCATTTAGTCATTAAATATCTGATTAATTAAAGTTACAAATGCTTTGGCAGCTGTCTGATTTACTACGCCATTCCCAAGTAATCTTAATCGGTCCACTCGGTTGGTAATTGCGTCCACCCTACTGGTAGTCCCATCAGTTGTTCTACCCAATTGGGATTCAGTCTGCTGCCTACTGATTCTTTCCCTTGTTGCTCCTCTAGATTGCCCATTTGTCGATTGACCAAGTTCTCTGTTATTCTGGCTGACATTGCCTGAGAAGTTCTTGGTGTTCCCCACGACTCTTGGCTCTTCCCATTCATATTGGGCTTGGCTTGGTCTTGAAGGCCAATTTGTTTTGGTAAAGATATCTGATGATTCTTTATACTCTTCCAATTTTTGATGTCCCCCGTATCCTTCCAATCCCTTGTTGTTGGTGTCTGCCAGTTTTGGGGTTGCATTACTTCCTCTCTGAGGTTCTTGCACCCGCCCTTCTTGGCTTTTGCGCTCCTCTCTGACGGCATCCGTACATCTGTCCTCGTATCCGTTACTTGAGGCGTAGCCCAATTCTTCTCCTCGTGATGTATTACTGCGTCCCTTAACTTCGCTCCGTAGCTCGTCCCATTCTCCCTCGTGGCTTTGAATCCACTTGGGGTCATCTCTACGTCCTTCGCTACTCCTCCTTCCACGCATCCTGTTACGCTCGCTGTTGGCCAGCCCAAGGATGAAGACTCGTTTTCTTTGGTGAGGAGCGCCAACTTCTTCCGCTGAGAATATTCCTGCCGTTGCTTGGTAACCCATTTGTTCCAACTCTCTGAGGACATATTGGAGAACTGGTTCTCCGTCACCAGTTTTGCAACTAAGGATTCCTTGTACGTTTTCGAGAAACAAAATTCGAGGTTGGCACTTTCGGATTCCTTCAGCAATGAATGGGAACAAGTGTCTTGGGTCATCAGTTGCTTTACGCTTTCCAGCAGAGCTGAATGGCTGACAAGGGAATCCGCCTGAGAGGATGTCCACCTTTCCACAAAACTGTTCGTATGGGAAGGTTTTAAGATCCGTGAAGATAGGCGCTGGATCCAACTGTTGCGCTTCCATCTTTGCAACCAAGTTCGTGATAGCGAAGGCTTCGATCTCCACATAAGCGATCTCTCTGAGATTTGGGAGAACTCTTCGGAGTCCAAGCCCAATCCCTTCGTATCCTGAACATAGGCTGAGGTGTGTAATTGTTTTGGTAGTATCCACATTTTATCCTTTCTTTGGTTTTTTAATATTCATATTACATTCTAAGTAGCCAGTAAAGTTCAGCGCATTTCTTTGCGACCCTGATGCCCTTCTGCATCTCCTCGGCCGTCCATTCTTTGTGGTAGTGCTTGCGTGTGTCGCAGTCCACGATGACTGACCTGCAAGCAGGTAGGTATTCTAAATTGTGTTCTTTCATTATCATAAAGGATTCAATGGCTAACTGTTGGCAGTCCTTGTCATAGGTCTTAGCCTTGCCGTTTGTATTAGTACGGCATTTGTAATCCGCCAGAAATAATTTGCCGTCACTGTCGTGTCCTATGAAGTCCACGCTACCTGCAATCTTAATTCTGTTGTTGGCAATGATTCTCTCACAAGCTATTGGCCTTACTCCCTGCGCTTGTATCCATTCGATGAATGGCATTGACCACTCGTCCCATACGCTTGGCTTGGGTCGTTCGTCAGCGCCCAAGAATCCGTACTTAACGTGATCCTCGATGACCTTGTGAACAGTTGTGCCGAACTCAGAGGATTCGATTGTGTCACCAGTAATAGGATGCTCACGTGTACCATAGGTCAGCCTCTCGATGTCCTGCCAATCTAGCTGTGGGTATTCCCTAGCTAGTAAGGTTATCATCCTGGGCTTATATATGCTGTCCAAAAATGCGTCCTTTACTATGCCTAGGACAGTTGTGACTGATGGGTAAACCTTTCGCTTCTTGCGAGCTTGTGCAGGTGTTGTCACCTTTGGCTCAAACTCTGGGTCACTTATGTAGGTGCAGTTGTAGAAGTGAGCCATAGAAATAAAAAAAGGGTGAATCACCTTTATGGCAACTCACCCTTGCTGTGTCAAACTTTTATGAATTATAATTCATCTTGATCCATAATATGTTCAATAGCTTGTACTAAACTTGTGAAGCAGTCCCCATTGAATGGATACCTTACAAGTGGATCGAACTTACCTTCTTGGTGAATCTCAACGTAGTCCAACTTACCATCGAGGTCACCTGACCAAGTGTGAGTCAGCCCATTTGTTGCAAAGTATTGCATCACGTCCGAGATCTTACGAGCAGGCAACTTAACTTGTGGTGGTATGGCGTATTGATCGCCATCTCTTAGACCTTCTCCTGCTTGTTGCAGGACAAAGTCACCTCGGTCGTTGATCCGCAGGATCTGGTCATAGGGGTCAAGATGATCAGCACGACCATCTGGATAGGTATGTATTTTTATGTTCATAGTTAGTTTGATTTATTTGAGAAGTGCAGGTCATATTTATTCTTTGACCACGCCTCCTTTGTGATTGTTATTGAATCAAAGTCATCACATATCTTGCTGACTGTGTGAAGTTGATTTGGTTTAAGGTAGCTTACTGATTTATTAGTATCAGTAGCTGTTACGTTATATATTATTTTCATTGTATTTATTGATCGAATATTTCGTCTTGGCACTGCTGACATAGACCAGAGATTTGGTACTCCCTGGCTGATAGGGCATCCTTGAACTCCTTGGCCTCGCATCCGCACTTAACGCACACCTGCGCTTGTATTGCTTTGGAGTGAGCTATGCCGAAGTAGTCCATTGACATTGTGTCCAAGAAACTTTGGAGGTTTGTGTTGAGTTTAATCATTCATAGCCCTCCTAACTTTTGACCAATAGAGGTCAAGTCTTTCAGCGACTGCACCCTGCTTACGCCAAGCGAACGGACCACCATTCCAGATCTTGGCACAGACCTCTTGTGTAAGTGGTTGTCCCGTAATCTTAGTGTAGTGCTGTCCCCAATGGGCTATGTACCTAGTGCATATCGCTACGCTTGCTTGTGGGTCAAGGCGGTCATCGAGCGTATAGCTTGTGCCGTAGACTCGGTTCACGTCCTGGATAACGCACTCGTGGATCTGGAGTAGCCCTACGGCATCTCCATTGTCCCCGACTGCGGATGGGTTGAAACTGCTTTCAACCATTGCTAACGCTAGTATTAGTGCTTAATAGCATCAAATCATCGTGTTCTAATTCGCCAGCATCTTCATATGCTAATTCCATATAGTTTTTATTTTCCATAATTTTACTTTCTGTTGATTGTTAATTACAAGCAGGATGCTTGCACCCAAAAAGCCCACACCGATTAAGGTGCAGGCTGTGGGCTTTAAACGCTGGCGTGGATTACGTCAGCTATCTTGTCTTCGACTGTACGTCTATCTTCTGGTAGAAGGGACGATATTGGTATTTGTTTGAACTGATCGGAGTCAGTCCAATAGTCCACTCGTAGTATGTCTATACTTTCGATTTGGACTTCCTCCCACCGCTCAGTGCAGTAAGGATTATCACCGACCTCTGAGGTGCATTCCGAAGTTATTACCTCGTAGTCGACCTCGGCCTCAATGTCGAATGTCTGGCCTCGCAGCTCGACCTCTATGTTTATTGATTCCTGCATAATTCTTTTGGGTGTAAATGTTTTATGGCATCGGTTATTGCATTGTGAATGCTATCAAATACTTGGTCATTAGTCACAAGCATTGTTAATATAAATGATATAGATTCTTCATCTATATTGTAGTGAGATTTAATATAATCTTCATCTATGATTAGCTTTGGTGTGTTTACTTTTTTATCCATAATAATATTTATTTGATTGTTGATTGATTGTTGCAAGCGGTATGCTTACACCCAAAAAGCCCCATAGCGAATAGCTATGGAGCTGTGAGTTGCTTTGTTTTCTGCTGGGTTAGCAGTTTAGTGCTTCTGCAATACTTTGAGATATTGTCCTACCATCCGAATCGTCTTCAACCCCTAGTCGAGTTAGTTCGTTTCTATAGTGCGACAATGCTTTGTATAAGGAACTAAACAAGTAAGGCGGTTCAGTCCATTCATCTTGGTAATTGCGACTGTATACACAAATACCAACTGCGTATTGGTAAGCTGTTTCATTTACTATGCTAGGCATATCAAAAGCACCTAGCACAAGATTAACAGTTTCGCCTTCTGAGTCGTGGTCATAACTTGTCCAAGTATCTGAGAATTTTATTTCGTTAGTTAGATTTAACATAATATTTCCTTTATTTGATTGTTGATTGTCGTAAGCAGTGTGCTTACACCGAAAAAGCCCGTAGCGGTTAGGCTACGAGCTGTGTGGATTACTCCGAGTGAAATACTTTTCTTTGTATATCCTTGGCAGAAGCTTTCCAAGCATCCCAATCGATCGTATAACCGCAACCCTTGTCCCAACCTTCTGGTTGGTCTTTATGGTTGGCGATTTGATTACAGTATTTTTCAATAGCTGTAAGAATTACGATTTGATTTAGTGGTGAACCGAAATCCATTGCATCAGTTACCTTTTCTACATTTGTTTTTACCATAATATTTATTAGTTGATTGTTAATTTGACGGCGTATCCGTCTACCCAAAAAGCCCTCACCCCGAGGAGTGAGAGCTGTTGGTTTGCATTAGATTAGGTTGTCTTTTTTATCTTGCTCAATTATTGCAAGTAAAGAGTTAAGCTCCACTGTGCGTGCCTCGTGGCGTGCATCGAAATCTGAAAGGAATTTGCTGTGCTTGCGTCGCTCGCTTGTGATTTTTAAGATGCAAGCTGTGACGAGAAGAACAAGAGCTGTGATTTGTAATATTAATGTAATTTCCATAATTTTTATTAATTGTTGATTGTTGATTGGACTCCTCATTGCAGGGCTTGTCACCTTCACGTCGTGTGGCTGAGTTACAATCCTATGTTTCCCTTACTACGTCATCAAGTGTGCTGTGCATCACGCCCCTCCACTTCCAGAGGAGCCATCTGGCGTATCACACCAGAGCAGGTAGCGGTAAAACTGTCAAAGAACAATTACCACAATGCATATGCCTCAAAACACGTCAAGCACTATTTTTAAAAAACTTTCAAATAGTTTTCAAATGCTAGTGTTTATGCGGTCTAGAGGGCAAAACTTTTTTCATTAGCCCCCAAATCATCCCCTAATTAGAATGATTCTAAATAGTCATTTGAGTAGCAGCCAAGCTAGGACTGAATGGTGGACTGAATGGTGGCTAATGGTGAACCAATACATCTCGTCCTCAAAGAAAAGAAAAACCTCTCATATATAGGGAAAAGGACGCACAATGTGTATTATGTCTAGTAAGTTTTGTTGATTACCAACAACTTACATAATATATGCACGCTAGTATGGGGTGGAGGGGGTCAATGCGTGCGTTTGCGCTAGCTAGATGTATCTTCAGACGGGCCTTAAAAAAATAGTCCCCTCATAGGCCCTTGATCCTTAGAAGCAATTAGCGAAGCTAACCGTCCTTTTGGCTTCCTGTGTTCCTTAAGGAACCCAAGCCCTAGTTACCTCAAGGAATCCTTATGGCTAGGAACTTTTGGAATGGAAGCCTTATGACCAGGAAATCTTAGCAAAGGTTCGCTACGCTTGTTTTATTTCTTATGGCTTGGCTACCTTAAGGTACACATATTGTACCATATGGGTAAACAGCGTCAAGTCTTTTTTTAGAGGTACAGTAAATTGACAGAGGTATGATAGGATACTAGTTTGATAATTATGGAAGACAAGGCAGAACTGATGAAGCAGATTTCTGAGGCTATTCAGAAGGTAGCTAGGGAAAAAGAAGTCCTTCAGGTTAGGAGCATAAGTAGACATAATCCTGACAAGGTAGCTGAGATTCTGTATCTGTCCAGTGTAGGTAACAGCCAGACTAGGATAGTCAAGAAGTACGGATTCGATAGGAGTACAGTAATAAGTATCCTTACTGACTACGCTGACCACATAGGTAAGTTTAGGGAACTTAGTGGCAGGCTAGCTGCCAAGAACTATTTGAACCTCTCCAGCCTAGAAGAGGATCTTATTGATAAGGTCCGTGACAGAATGGAGAATGACCCAGAGATGGAGGTAGGTTTCAGGGATCTCAAGGAGCTATCAATAGCCAAGGCTAATGCTTCTAGGGAAGCTTTGACAGCTAGAGGCGAAGCCACCCAGATAACTGAGGACAGAAAGGTATATACACAGGATGAATACGAGGCTACCATCAAGGCAGCTAGGGAAAGAATAGAAAAAGCAAAGGTAATAGAAGCGGAGGTACAGGATGCCTAGATCAATACTAGATGACAGCTATGATCCAATCTATGATCAGATAACTGGAATACTAGGTGAACACTTTGAGCATTGGTGCTTCATAGTAATGAATGAAGAGGGAGAAGTTTTCTTTGATTACGACCACCTTCCCAGTGGCAGGATGCTGATTAATGAAATGCACCAAGAGGTTAAGTTAGATAACAATAACTTTGAACTTGACTGGGGAGAGGATGAAGAGGACGAAGATGGAACTACAGTTCACTAAGCATCCAATCCTTCAACCACCATCGGATGAAGAGATAGTAGCCCTTGGTGAGATTGATCCCAAGCTACTGGCTAATCTGCACGAAGCTCACGAGGGCAGGATCCGAGCAGCTGAAAGTGATCCACTACGTCACGGCTTTGATCTACCTGGTTGGGATAGGATGCGTGAAGCTATTGAAAAGTACGATGAAGTAATTACATTCGGTGGCAACAGAAGTGGTAAAACTACTGGCTGTGCAAAGATGCTGATGCAGGCAGTTACACAGAACCAAGATGGACACGTTGTGTGCTTCAGCCAGAATGCCGATACATCCGTAAAGGTACAGCAGGCTGCGGTCTGGGAGATGATGCCAAAGGAGTTCAGAAAGAAGACCAAGAGTATAGAGGGATACATTAACTTCAGTATGCAGAATGGTTTTACTGGCAGTAGCTTTATCTTTCCTGATACCAGAACTAGGGTGGACTTCAAGACCTATACACAGTTCAGCAATAACCAGACTATCTTGGAGGGCTTTGAGTTCGGCTTCAAGCAGTCCAGTGGTCTAAATCTAGGTGCTTGGTTGGATGAGTACCTGGGTGATGCTGCCCTAGTAAATACATTAAGATTTAGATTAGCTACAAGGAACAGCAAGATGATCCTAGGGTTTACTCCTATTGATGGTTATACACCGTTTGTTTCCGAGTACCTAAAGGGAGCTGAAACATTAGAGACACGTCACGCAGATCTTCTAGGTAAAGATGTACCAGTAAAACAGTACAGCCCAGAAAGAGATGCTGGTATTGTGTACCTGCACTCGGATGAGAATCCATTTGGTGGTTATGACCGAATAGCTAAGGATTTAAGGAACGAACACGAGGATAAGATAATGGTTCGTGCCTACGGGCTACCTACGAAGTCAATGACTTCTTTGATCCCTAACTTTTCACCTGAGTTAAATGTTCTCAGCGAGGAACCCAATAAGCACGGAATAGTATTCCCAGCCTTGAATACAATGACCTGGTATCAGGTTGTTGACCCAGCATTTGCTAGGAATTATGTAGCTCTGTGGGCTGGTGTAACAGAACAAGGTGAAATATATATACGCAGAGAGTGGCCTGATAGGGACACCTATGGTGAGTGGGCATTATTCGGTGATCCCAAGTGGAGATATGGTCCAGCATCTAAAAAGATTGGAATGGATGTCGAGAGTTATGTTGAACTCTTTGAGGAGATTGAAGACGAACTAGGCATAGAAGTAATGGAGAGGGTAGGTGACTCTCGTTTCTTTGCAAAAGAAAATGAAAACAATGTTGATTTATTTACCACGTTCTATGACTACGGAATGAGTTTCATACCATCCGATGGTCAAACAGAACAGATTGGTTGTACCGCACTTGATGAGTGGTTCAGCTATAACCCCAACTACGAAGTGGACGAAGCCAATCGGCCTCGCTGTTATGTACATCATAGCTGCGGTAACCTGATTGAAAGTATAATTAACTATAACTCAGCTGGTAAATCAGATGAGGCCCTGAAGGACTTCTTTGATGTACTCAGATATTTGAGGATGTCAAACGGTGGATACGGACCTGATTATTTTGCATCAAGCGAAATGGAGGCAACAGCTAGAGCAACAGGAGGATATTAATGAAAGTACGATTAAGTAAATTAGCAGAAGAACAAGAGGTTGATTTTGAAGAAGCTTTTAGAATAGCTACAGAAAAATTACCAGAGGGTAGCCTTACAGGCAAAGGTAAAAACACTTGGGTCAACGAACAAGGGGCTGAGATACTCAGCAAGTCCCTGATGATTGATGAAATCATACCCAAGCACTACGAAGGTATAGTAATATCAGAATGCCCTAACCCTAGATATAATTATGTTGTAAACAAAGAAATAGGTAAAAAGGTAGCAATGATGGTTCCCAGAACAAAGAAGGGAATGCTGGTAGGAAAGAAGGTCACCTTTGAAGCCATTGAGGACATTAAGGGTGTCAGTTATCGTTATGTGCAAAAACCCAGATACTCTTGATAGGGAATGGTGCAGAGAACAAGTGGATCGTTTTGCATCCTGGGAAATCTTTAGACGTACCGTTCTTCACGAAACAAGAGTCCCTATGACTAATGCAGAGCTATGTGATACAATAGGCGTTTCATCAACCTATACTGTAAGGTTACTTAAATCCATACAGAAACGACTATTTCTAGAAGATGCTGAATGATTCAATCTCTGAGTCCTTGACATACGTTCAGGACGAACCCGACATCAAGACTCTCCGTTATGCTTATGACCAAACGGTTACTGAGCTGGAGTCCTACTTTGACCTCTGCCGTACCAGCTACGATGACCGCAGAAACTTCTGGCCAGGCAAAAGCAGAGATCACCGCAAACACGGTTCTGATGCTTTTCCTTGGGAGGGTGCATCCGATATGGAGTGCCATCTTATTGATGAAAGGATAACTCGTTTAGTATCACTGTTTATGTCCGCACTAAATCGTGCTAACGTACGTGCCTTCCCAGTAGAAAGTGGTGACATAGCTAGAAGCAAGATAGTATCAGGTTTTCTCAAGTGGATGGTAAGTTCAGGTTACATACCTCGCTTTCATAGAGAAATGGAACTAGCAGCTAACTATATGTTGGAGAGAGGTATAATTATTTCTTATGTAGGATGGCAGAGGGAAGACCGCAGGTTTATACAAGAACTAGATATTGAGCAGATTAGTCAAATGAGTCCAGAGATAGCAATGGCTATCCAACAAGGTAACTCGGATGAAGAGCTAATACTTTTACTTCAAAATGTTTTTGAGGGTGTTACAGAAAAAAGAGCAAAGAAGGCACTAAAGGATCTACGCAAAAAGGGAACCGCTGAGTTGCCTGTAGTCCAAAGACAAATCAATGCGCCTGACGTTAAGACGTTAGCCCCTGACGGAGACTTCTTCTTTCCTACTTATGTGACTGATCCTCAGCGAGCGCCTTACTGCTTCTGGCGTACTTACTATACCCCGCAAGAACTAGAAAACAAAGTTGTCACCGATGGATGGGATGAGGACTTCGTTGAATACGTTATTGATAAATATCGTGGTGTAAACGTAGATAGTATAGAACGCGAACAGGAAGGTCGCCGTAGCTTAAGCCTAACGGACAATGCCTACGAAGCTGAAGAGTTAATTGAACTCTGCTACGGCTATCAAAGGCTAATAGATGAAGAAGATGGAGCAGAGGGCATTTATTGCACTGTCTTCCACCGTGAGTTCGATGGCAATGAACTAGCACCTGGATATGCTAAGTTCGAGTTACTTAATGGATACGAGGACTATCCCGTGGTTGTGACAAAGTTGTCCGAGGACAGCAAGCGCCTATATGATACAACAACCATCCCTTCGGTGCTGAGGGGTATCCAGAATCAAGTAAAGGTAGAAAGGGATTCACGTGTTGACAGAAACAGCTTAGCTACACTGCCTCCTATCCTGCATCCAGTAGGACAAGCTCCAACTGATTGGGGTCCAGGTAGAATGATTCCATATCGCCGTAAGGGTGATCTGGACTTTGCACCAGCACCATCGTACAACACTGGTTCAGCCGAAATGGAAACTACACTTACTACACTAGCTGACAGGTTAGTAGGACTAGATGATTCAGCTATAAGCCAAGTGCGTAAACAATTCCTAGTTGATAAGTTCCTTAGCCATACAGCGGAGGTTCTACGTATGGCGTACAAGTGCTTCCAACGCTTTGGACCCGATGAGGTCTTCTTCCGAGTAACAGGTATCCCTGACCCACAGATTTTAAACAAAGGTAATCCAAATGAAAATTTTGATATTCTTATTAATTACGATGTTCTTAATACGGACCCTGAAACAGTTCAATCCAAGTTACAGCAATTTGTTGCTCTTAACCAGCTCAACGCTAATGGTCGTCTTAATGTGGATGCTTTACTCGATGTCGCTGCTGCAAGCATTGACCCAGTGATGGCTGACGCTGTTCTTCAACCAGTTGAGAATGCACAGCAACAAGTAATAAAAGATGTTACCGATGATTTGACAAAGATATTCGCAGGTATTGAAATGCCAGCTAGACCAGCAGGAGCGCAGATTGCATTGCAAACAATACAACAGTACACACAGCAACCAGACATTGCACAGAGACTTCAAGGTGATGAAGCCTTCCGTGCAAGAATGGAGAAATACGCAGGGCAGTACACATTCCAGATGCAACAAGCGCAGAATGCACAGATAGGTCGAGTAGGTACAGCACCCGCACAGATGGGTGACATTCAAACCCAGAATATGTAATGCAGATACAAGAAGATATTAAGACGCTTTATAACTATGAGGCGTTTGCTAGATTTATTAAATTAATACACAACCTCAGAGAAGAAGCAATAGAAGAACTTCACGAGGCCAGTAACGAAACCATACAACAGGTATCAGGTCGTATCATTACCTATGATCAGGTGCTACAATTAGTTAACTGGGAAGAGTTAGTAAAGAGGCATTCTGATTATATGTAAACCTCTGTGTTATAATCCGCTTATCGCCATCGCTCGGCGTTAATGAGTGGACAATATTATGACAGACGAAATCGCAACTGCCAACGCTGAGGCAGATAAAGTATCAGTGGAAAAGACAAATATATCCGTCACGGATTTTGCTCAACGGCGAATTGGTGAGATGATGCCCAAGGAAGAACCAAAGGCAGAGGCTCAACAAGAAACCGAAGAACCAAAAGCCGAGGAGGTCGAAACCGAGGAAGTCGAACAAGAAGAAGTCCAAGAGACTACTGCTGATGAGACAACTAAGGCAGAGGAATCCGAAGACGTTCTTTCACAGTTGGACCTCGACGATATGTCAGAGGAGGATTTACGGGAACTATCTGAGAAACTTGGAAGCCGTGCTGTAGCTCGATTCGGTGAATTGACTGCTAAACGCAAAGCTGCTGAAGAGAGACTCGCTCAGTTAGAATCACGTTTAAGAGAAAAACCTAATCCATTACAAAACAATAAGGTAGAAAATAATCCTTTTAGTAATCTCGATACGATTGAGAAGCTACAGGATAAAGCCAAAGAAGTAGATAGTATTGTAGAATGGGCAGAAGATATTCTTTTTGAAAGTGATAACTATGCTGCGGATGATGTAGTAACCGAAATAGAAGGCAAGGAGCTAACAAAGGCTGATGTGCGAAAGTCCCTATTACAGGCACGTAAAGCACAGAAGACTTTCTTACCTGACCAGCTTAATACCTTACAAGTACGAGAACAAGGCGCTCAAATGACTGAGGCCTTTGATAAACGTGCTAAGGAAGAGTTAAGTTGGCTTGAGGGTGAGGACAACGATCTACGTAAACAGTATGAGGCAACTATTGGTGACGAAAGGTTCAAGAAACTCAAAGAGGTTTTGAACAAAGAGGCACCTGAGATTGCACCACAGATTGATTACTGGTTCGCTCACGCAACTAACAGCATCTACGGAAGAAAACCTGTAGTGGAAACAAAGGCATCGCCTAAGTTGAACCCACCAAGAACAGGTAATCCAGCCTCAGCCAAATCAGAAAAGTCCCAAGGAAGAACGGCAAAAGCTCTGAAAGAACTTGAAGCAAGATTTAAACAGACGGGTAACGCTAAAGATTTCGCCGAACTTAGAAAACTCAAAATGAGCGCTCGCTCATAACTTAACTTAATACTCATTATCATTATTTAAAATGGCATTCTCAAATACATTCGATACAACTAACACAGGATCGGCTGTTTCTAATCGTGAGGACTTGACTGATGTCTTGACTATCCTTGCACCTGAGGAAACACCTATCTTATCGATGGCTAATAAAGAAAGCGCATCTGCAACTAATGTTGAGTGGACTGTCGACAGCCTTGCTGACCCAGTAACTACTGGTATATCCGAAGGTGCTGACGTAACAGCTTTCACTGACAAGTTCGCATCACGTGCTCGTTTAGCTAATCGCATTCAAAAATTCCGCCGTGACTATATGGTTTCTGACTTGCAAGAAGCAGTTGATTCCGTTGGTCCAGCTAAGATCGCTCAAGCAGAAGCTAAAGCTATCCGTGAACTAAAGCGTGACGTTGAAGCAACTATCGCATCCAACAATGACCGTGCTACTGAAGACGGTGCTGGCACAGCCAACGCACTTCGTGGTCTTGGTGACTGGTTGGACAGTGCTGGTCCTTCTGACGTTCCTGCTGCCTATCGCACACCTGCTGCTAGCATCGAAGATGTTGGTTCTGGTCCTTTCCTTGAATCAGAGTTGAACTCAATCATCTCTTCAGTATTCACTGTAACAGGTAACACAAACAGCCTTATGCTTGTTGCTGACGTTGCACTTCGTAACGACATCAGCGAGTTCGCTCGTTTAGACGCAGCTGGTGCAGCTGGTGCTAACGTAGGTGTCCGTTCTGTTAACTATGACGGCAACAGCGGTACAATCAAACTATCAGTTGACCTTTACCAAAGTGATCACGGTGTGGTTTCTATAGTAAACGCTAACCCTGATTGTATGCCGACTACTTCTCCAGTTAACTTCCAAGGTTATCTTCTTAACCCTGAATACTACGGTGTTCACGAACTGATCCCTATGGGTTCAACTCGTTTACCTAACCTTGGTGGTGGTGAGCGTGGATTCGTTGACTGCGCTCTTACTCTTGGTATGTACCACCCTGGTGCGCACGGTAAGATTACTAGCTAACCCTTAACAAAGGAGATATAATATTATGGCTAAATTAACCGTAAACGAAGCTGGAAGCTCTGGCTACACTCACGTCATATCGCTTAACTTTTCTGAGTTAAATGATATTAAAAATGGCACAAACCCATTCACTGGTGGAAGTCTTGGCACTGCTACACAACTTCCTATAGCAACCATCCCTGCTGGTGGTGCTGTTGAGTTGGCTGGTGTTTTTGAATCAACTGCGCTTGCTGGTGCTACTGACATCACTCTTGATGTTGGCACAACAACTGGTGACCCAGACGAGTTCATTGACGCTCTTGATGTTGATGGAATGTCTGCACCAGTGTTTAACACAGGTGATGGATTCACAGGCAACCAATCACAAGCTATTGGTTACCAATCATCTACTTCAGTAATTGCTGAAGTAAATGGCACAACTGGAGATCTTACTGCTGGTAATATTGTTATCGCATTAAGAATCATAGACCTTGGGTCATTTGCTTAATTAATTCTGGTCGGGGGGCGAAAGCCCCCCACCTTTTTTAATATGGATATAATTGTCCCTAACTTCAAGCGTTACTCAGATGGCGAGATTGATCGTGCATT
>LUMT01000112.1_pt2 | contig 35531 bp, 37 predicted proteins | sample 729741 | NCBI WGS metagenome assembly LUMT01 (sample SAMN03860299, study PRJNA289734) | marine metagenome | biome: seawater column; feature: ocean; material: water; isolation source: Red Sea water column Station 192 - depth 50m | place: Saudi Arabia: Red Sea | collected 2011-10-15 | depth 50 m
CTTATTTGATCGTTGCCTTTTCCTGTCGATCCATGCGAAACAGCATAGGCTTTAAATTTCTTAGCAACTCTTATTTGGTCTTTAGCAATTAAGGGGCGTGCAATTGATGTACCAAGTAAATAGACACCTTCATAAATTGCATGTCCTCTAATCATTGGGTAAATGTAATCTTTTACAAAAATATCTTTTAGATCATTTATTATTATTTTTTTTACACCAAGTTTTTTTGCATTTTTAATAATTTTATTTTTATTTATCTCTTGGCCAATATCGGCAGTGTAGCATATTACTTCTGCATCATAATTCTCTTGAAGCCACTTTAAAATTATAGAAGTATCTAACCCTCCAGAATAGGCGAGCACTATTCTTTTTTTTGACTTCATGATTTTATGTGCAATTTTTTTTTGCTGAATTGTATGCTTTGGTAAAACCCATCAAAGAATAATGATCAATTGTTTGAGATCCTGATTTATTATATGCAGTAACCATAATTCTTGATGCTTTTTTCATTCTTTTTATAATTCTTTTTTCAATTTTATTGCTTGAAATCCACGCAAAGTCTTCTTGTGCAATGTCAAATTTATATTTTGATTTCCCAGATGATGCTATGATTGAATTTTGGCTATTATATTCGTAACCAGATGTAGTGCTTACCTCATCTGAAATTTTATCAGTTGGCCTAAATGTAACAAATAATCTTGCCTCTCTATCTCCCTTTTTTGGAGATTGTAAAACAGGCTTTGATTGAGCAAAACAAATTTTTCCACCTGTATCCAACACTTGAATTACTTCCCAATCTTTAAACTTTCCTATTTTTTTAACTTCTTCAGCAAAGCTTGATGAAAATGTAAAAAATAAAATAATAATTGAGTATCTAATTATGGACATGGATTTGGAAATATTTTTTGAACATTATTTATTTCGTTTATTACTTCTTGATCTAATTTGACTTTTACACTTTCTATATTAGTTTTCAACTGATCCATGGTTGTTGCGCCTATGATCACGCTAGTCATAAATTCTTGCTCCTCACAAAATTTAATGGACATTTGACTCATATCTAGACCATATTTTTCACTTATTTTGAAATATTCCTCTACTGCTTTTTCAGTATTGGGCTTTCTATATCTGGTCCAAAAATCATAATCTCTTTCCATTCTCGAGCCCTTTGGCAATTCTCCATTTCTATATTTGCCTGACAAATATCCACTCGCCAAAGGTGAATAGGAGAGACATCCTATCTGTTCTCTAATAGACACCTCTGCAAGTCCGACTTCATAAGATCTATTAAGTAAACTATAGGGATTTTGAATAGACATCATTCTTGGTAAATTTTTATCTTTAGAAAGTTTAATATAATTCATCACTCCCCAAGGAGTTTCATTTGATAGCCCTACATATCTGATTTTACCCTTATCAACATATTTTTTTAACTCATTAAGAACGTCTTCGAATTGATTCCATTCATTTTCTTTATGCTCATAACCCAATCTTCCAAAGTTATTGACATTTCTTTCTGGCCAATGAAGTTGATACAAGTCTACATAGTCAGTGTTCAATCTTTTAAGACTATCATTAAGCGCATTTTCTAAATTTTTACCTACAAAACTATTTGCACCTTTTCTTAAGTAATCCCTAGATGGTCCAGCAACTTTTGTTGCTAAAATAATATCTTCTCTTTTTCTGTTTTTTTTTAACCAATTACCTATGATTTTTTCTGTATGACCGTAAGTTTCCTCCTTTGGAGGAACTGCATAAAGTTCAGCTGTGTCCCAAAAGTTTACGCCCTCATTTAATGCAAAATCCATCTGTTGAAAGGCTTCTGCTTCAGTATTTTGTTCTCCCCAGGTCATTGTGCCGAGACAAATTGTGCTTACTTTAAGGTCAGTATTTCCTAATTTTTTGTAATTCATTTTTTAAAGTTATTTTTACTTATATTTTGGTGGCTTGAAAATATAGAAATATGATATTATATAAATCTTATGGAATTCAACAAAGAAAATATTTTAAGTAAATCTACAACTGCAAAACAAGCAGTTGCAATGGATGAAGGTTTAAGAGCCTACATGTTAAAAGTATATAACTATATGGCTACAGGAGTTCTGTTAACTGGAATTATAGCACTGTTATCCTTCAAAATGTCGGTTGTTACAGATGCAAATGGTTCAATTGTTGCATTAACTGAATTTGGTAATGCTATATATTTGTCAGGATTAAAGTGGGTAGTAATGCTCGCACCTCTTGCAATAGTTTTTTACATGAGTTTTGGAATTAATAAAATGAGTTCATCAAAAGCTCAAACTACCTTTTGGATATTCGCAGCTTTAATGGGTCTTTCTTTGTCCTCAATTCTTTTAGTTTACACAGGTTTAAGTGTTACTAGAGTATTTTTCATATCTTCAGCAACTTTTGGTGCAATGAGTATTTACGGTTACACAACAAAAAGAGATCTAACTAAATTTGGATCTTTTTTGATGATGGGTTTAATTGGAATTATTATTGCTTCACTAGTTAATATTTTTCTTAAATCTTCTATGATGTATTTTGCAATTTCTATAATTGGAGTATTAATTTTCGTGGGCTTAACTGCTTATGATACTCAAAAAATTAAGAATATGTATGTTGCTTCAGACTCTGGAGAATTAATGGGCAAAAAAGCAGTTATGGGTGCTTTAACTTTGTATTTAGATTTCATTAATTTATTTATAATGTTGCTAAGACTCTTTGGGCAGAGAAGATAATTAATTCTTTAATTTTTTCCAATTAGTATTCTTTAATAAATTTTCAAGATCAAAAGAATTTTTTAATATTTTACCATTGGTATCAGTGATCAAATATCTTAAGTTTTTGTTTGATGGTTTAAAGTTTTTACAAATTTTATAGATAGCATTTTCAGCAGCATTTTTAAAAACACTAAAACTTACTTGTTTGCTAGAAATAGAAAGCCCGTAGTCTCTCCAAGATCCTTCAGATACCATTTTAGCATAGAGATCCAAAATAATTTTCAACTCATTCTTTTCAAAAAAATACTTTATTTCCTCATCTTTTTTTAAGTTATTTACAACAAGTTTTAAGTTTCTATTCATTTAGCTTGTACTTGTTAATAAGACCAATTTGAAAAGCAGTAAAAATAAATGTGATTGGAAGCATTCCCCAAACTTTGAAGTTAACCCAAAACTCTTCTGTTTGCGTTCGCCAAATTACTTCATTTAATAATGCAAGACCAAAAAAGAAATACATCCATCTATTATTTAAGATTTTCCAGCCTTCATCACTTAATGGTAAAGATTTTCCTAAAATTTTTTTTAAAACAGGCTCATCTGTAAAATATTTTCCAAAAAATAAGGCTAACGCGAATAAAATATTAATTATTGTGGGCTTCATGTAGATGAAAACTGGATTATCAAAATATATTGTTAAACCTCCAAATAATGTAATTAACACACCACTTATCAGTGGAACCATTGGAATTTTTTTCTCTAGTATCCAAACTATAAGAACTGCAATTATAGTTGCAACTATGAGTGGAGGTATAGCTATTTTTAAATTTTTATCGTTATTATAGTAAAAGAAAAAAAAAATTACTAAAGGTCCAATATCTGTAATAAATTTTAAGAAAGATTTATTCACTGCTACATATTATCAGATTAATAAAACAATCATATTTTTTTTATTGATTTTTTTTTTCAAATATCCATATTTGTTTAGTGAGCATTCAAAAAGCTAAATTTTCAATAGGTGATGTAGTAAAGCACAAGCACTTCGAATTTAGAGGTGTGATTTATGATGTAGATTTTGAATTTAATAATTCAGAAGAATGGTATCAATCAATACCCAAAAATGTAAGACCTAGAAAAGATCAGCCTTTTTATCATTTACTAGCTGAAAATGATGAAATTACATATGAAGCATACGTGTCAGAACAAAATCTTTTAACAGATGACTCGGAAGAACCCATTAAACATCCATTGATAAATGAGATTTTTTCGGGGAAAAAAGGCTCAAGTTATTTTAAACCTTCAAATTAATCGAAAGCCTACTTTTTAACACATTTTATACAAACAGAAGTCATAACTTATAAATATACTCAATTTATATCTGGCTGAGAATGCTTATTAATTCCATTTTTATCTCCCTCAGTATTCTCGGTCAGACGATTTATCAAAATTTATATCGATTATTTATGTTATAAAAACTCATGTTAAATTATTTTAATCCTAGTAACACTTTAAAGGTTATTAATAAGCTTCAGAAATTTATTTTTGCGTTATTTATTGCAGTTTTAATTCTTGGATTGTTTGAAGCTTTGGTACTTTCTCCTGAGGATTATAAACAAAGCGACTCTGTAAGGATAATGTATGTTCATGTTCCTGCAGCTTGGATTTCACTTGGAATATTTTCTGTTATATCAATCTTATCTTTTGGAATTTTAATTTTTAAAAATAAAAATTTTATTTTAATTTCTAAAAGTTTAGCACCATCTGGCTTTGTATTTAATATTATTGCATTGGTTACAGGCTCAATCTGGGGAAAGCCCACATGGGGTACCTGGTGGGCTTGGGATGCTAGAATTACATCAATGTTACTTCTCGCTGTATTTTACTTGATGTTCATGCTGAGTTGGAAAATTTTTGAGGATGAAAAGAAATCAATTAAACTTAGTTCATACATTGCAATTTTTGGATTAATAAATGTTCCAATAATTAAATTTTCTGTTGACTGGTGGTCAACTTTACATCAACCGTCTTCTGTAAATGTATTTAAGGAAACCACTATTCACTCAACTATGCTTATGCCATTAGGTATAATGACTGCGGCATTTGCACTTTTCTCAATTTTAATATTTTTAATGAAATATCATACAGAACTGCTAAAGATTAAAAATAAAGGATTAGATAGATTATGATAAGTGAAATTTTAAACATGAACGGATACGGTTTATATGTTTGGTCATCTTTTATGTTTACTTTGTTAAGTTTTGGTACTTTATATTTCGTAACTAAAATTCAGCTAAATAAAGAGTTAAGGAACTTTGAAGCTAAATTTAAAAATTTAGATATTGACAAAGCTGAAATTGCAAAAAAGCAAGAAATTTACAGAGGAATTTTATCAAGTACTTCAACATCTAAAATTTAACTTTAGATTTTCATGTATGGTAAAAAAGTCAAGATACGAGCTTTTTTTATTATTTTAGTATTCACTTCAGCAATTCTTATCACTTTTTTGGTGATAAATTCATTAAAAGAAAATGTTGTATTTTTCAAATCACCGACTGACATAAATAATTTAAATCAAATAGAAAGTAAAAAAATAAGAGTTGGTGGGATGGTTAAAAAAAACTCAATAGAAATTGAAAATAAAAATTTAAAATTTGTAATTACTGATTTTAAAAATGAGATAATTGTAACTTTTAGTGGAGCTGTACCAAACTTATTTGAGGAGGGAAAAGGAGTAGTTGCAGAGGGATATTTAGAAGATAGAAAATATTTAAAAGCAGAAAAAATTTTAGCAAAACATGATGAAAATTATATGCCTCCAGAGGTTAAAGAGGCAATGCAAGGAAATTAGAAATGATTAATCAAATCGGAGCTTATTCACTATATATCTGTTTATTTGTATCTGTATACTTAATATTAAAATCATATATTTCCTCAAAAAATTTTGACAAAAAAATTGATCAAACATTTTTTGCAACTTTGTCAGTACAACTATTTATGACAATTTTAAGTTTTTTTACCCTAGTTTTTGCTTTTGTTTTTTCTGACTTTTCAAATATTACAGTGTTCAATAATTCTCATACGTTAAAACCTCTTTTTTATAAAATATCCGGTACCTGGGGCAATCATGAGGGAAGTCTACTGTTGTGGTTATTAGTGCTAACTTTCTTTTTGTTCATTTTTTTTGTTACCTCAAAAAAGATGAATGTAAGATATAGAATTCTAACGATTTTATTTCAGGAAATTATTATTTTAGGTTTTTTACTCTTCATTCTTTTTACATCAAATCCATTTTTAAACATTTTTCCAATACCTGATGAAGGTTTAGGTTTAAATCCAATTTTGCAAGATCCAGCGCTGGCTATCCATCCACCGCTTTTATATGTTGGTTATGTTGGAACCTCTATAATTTTTTCTGCATCATTAGCAGCTTTAATTACTAAAACTGTAGACAATGTTTGGGCATCTCATATTAAAAATTGGATTTTAATATCTTGGATATTCTTATCAGTTGGAATACTTCTAGGATCTATATGGGCTTACTATGAATTAGGATGGGGTGGTTTCTGGTTTTGGGACCCAGTCGAAAATGTTTCATTGATGCCTTGGTTTTGTTTGACTGCATTGCTTCATTCAATAATAGTTCTTAAAAATAGAAATGTTTTTCATTCTTGGACTGTAATTTTATCAATCACAACATTTTCATTAAGTATGAGTGGAACATTTTTAGTAAGATCAGGGATACTCAATTCAATTCACACATTTGCTAATGATCCATCCAGAGGAGTGTTTATACTAACATTCCTATTATTTCTTGTTTTACTGGCTGTTTTTATTTTCTTTTTTAATCAAAAAAATTTTCCAGATACATACCAAAGATCATTTTTAGTTAGTAGAGAGACAAGTATATTAATCAATAACTGGTTTATGATGTTTTTTTTATCAGTAGTATTAGTCGGGACAGCATATCCAATTTTTCTTGAAGTAATTAATGACGCTAAAATTTCGGTAGGACCACCATTTTATCATAAATTAATCGTTCCATTTCTTATACCTTTTTTATTTTTTATGGCATTAGGACCAAATATAAAATGGATAAAAGATAAAATAAAAAAACTAAATATATCACAAATTATTTTTTTAATTTTATCTTTTGTAATTTCCTTTTTTATTGTTTTAAATACTAATACAAATTATTTGTTCTCAACTTTGTTATTCACATTCAGTTTTTATTTATTTTTTAATGTAATAAATAGTTTTCAAAAAAAAAATTCTAATTTATCTCAAAAAGTTTCCCATCTTGGTTTTAGTATTTTTATGCTTAGTATTTTATTCAATGGTATTTTATCTAAAGAAAATTCAGCAAATATGAAGGTTGGTGATGAAATTAATTTTTTAAATAAAAAATTAATTTTCGAGAATGTAAAAGTTGAAAGTGATTCAAATTTTAAAAAATTAGTAGGTGAATTCAAACTTAATGACAATGGAAAAATTATTCATTTTAAACCAGAAATTAGAGTTTATAGCCAACCCGAAACCATCACAAGTGAAGCAGATATTTCATCAACACTATTTTCAGATAATTTTTTAGTTTTCAGCCTTATTAAAAATGATGGTTTTTTTAATGTTAGATACCAACACAAACCTTTAATGATCTGGATCTGGATATCTGTATTATTGATGTCACTTGGCGGTGTATTCAGCTTCTTTAAATTAAATGAAAAATAATAAGATTTTTTATTTTATTGTAATTTTAATAGTAGCAATTTTTTTTGTTTTGCTTTTAGGTTTGAAAGAAGAAAAAAATTATTCCCCACAGTCAGAAAATAAAAAATTAAATAATTCAATTTCACTTAAAGAGCTTTATTCAGGAAAAAATATTTTTCTTAATGATTTATTGTTAGAAAATGAGTTAAATTTAATCAATATTTGGGCCTCATGGTGTTTGCCATGTAAAGCTGAACACCCTTACTTGATAAATCTGAATGAGAGATTTGACATAAATTTAATAGGCATAAACTATAAAGATAACTTAGATAATTCAAAAAAATTTCTATCTGATCTTGGAAACCCATACGATGAGGTTTTGGTAGATAGTGATGGAATAAAATCAATTGAGCTTGGTGCTATAGGTGTTCCTGAAACATACTTGATTAATAATGAATATAAAATTATCAAAAAATTTATTGGACCTTTAGACCAAGATGATTATGAAAATATAATTAGTTTAATTAAAAAATGAAAAAAATTTTTTTAACGGTCTTAATATTAATAATAACCACTTTCCATTCCAATATCTCTTTTGCAGATCAAAACAAGAATATTGATCACATAACCAAGAATTTACGATGTTTAATTTGCCAAGGTCAATCTGTTTATGATTCTCAATCAGATTTTGCATTGAGTATGAAAAAATTAATTCAAATTAAAATTAAAGAGGGAAATACCGAAGATGAGATATACAAATTTTTAAAAGAAAAATATGGTGAGTGGATTGTTTATGAGCCAGAAGTGAATAAAAATACAATTTTTTTATGGGGATTACCCCTTATTTTATTTATTTTTGGTGGTCTTTTAATTATTAGAAAAGTAACTATAAAGTAACTCAATTTACCATGAGATCAATAATTAGCTTTGTTATTTTTTGTGTTTTATTGTTTCCAAATTTTGTGAATGCTGAAAATTCTGGAAACAAATGGAGCTTTTACACAGGTATGTTTGATTTCAGTGATGATGGAAAAAAATCAAATCTGTTTGGAATTCAACATATAAATGAGGATTTATATAGAGAAACTTCTTTTGGTACTCTTCAGCCTGTGACTGGTGCATTCATAACAGCTGATAATGCGAAATATATATATACGGGTTTTCAAATTCCAAAGAAAAACGGATCTTTCACGTTCACACCAAGCTTTACACCTGGACTTTATGATGAGGGAGATGGAAAAGATTTAGGCTCTAACGCTAGCCTAGGTGATAAAAATCCAGGCGCTAATAGTTATATGTTTAATTTTATAAAAGTTTACTGACAGTTTCCTAAGATATGAGAGTTAAAGATTGCTATAATTTTGAAGATTTTAGAAAACTTGCAAAAAGCAAGTTACCAGCCCCAATTTTTCATTATATCGATGGGGGAGCAGATGATGAAGCAACTCTTAAAAGAAACACAAATGCTTTTAATGATTGTGACTTAGTTCCAAGTATTTTAACAAGTGTTGGAGAACCTGATCTGAAGACAGAAATTTTTGGTAGAAAAATTGATATGCCTATTTTTTTATCTCCAACAGCAATGCAAAGTTTATATCACCCGGATGGTGATAAAGCATCAGCCAGAGCAGCAGAAAAATTTAACACAATGTACAGTATGTCTACTATGGCTTCATTCTCAATTGAGGAAATTGCAAATGTTTCAAGTGGACCAAAATTATTTCAACTCTATATACATAAAGACAAATCTTTTACTGATGATCTAATTGATAGATGTAAAAGAGCAAACTTTGATGGACTATGTTTAACTGTAGATACTTTAGTTGCGGGTAATAGAGAAAGAGATCATAGAACTGGATTTACTACACCACCTAAATTTACTTTGGAAAGTTTGATGAGTTTTGCAATGAGACCTCAATGGGTTTTAAATTATTTAACAAATAAAAAGTTTGAATTAGCAAATATCAAACATAAAACAGACAAAGGTACAAATATCGCTAAATCTGTCATTGATTATATTAATGAGCAATATGATCCAAAGATGAATTGGAGTGATGCAGAGTATTGTATTAAGAAATGGAATGGACCATTTGCTTTAAAAGGTGTTATGTCAGTTGAGGATGCTAAAAGAGCTGTAGATATTGGATGTACTGCAATAATGATCTCAAATCATGGTGGTAGGCAATTGGATGGATCAAGATCTCCATTTGATCAAGTCAAAGCAATTGCAGATGCTGTGGGTGATAAGCTGGAGATAATACTAGATGGTGGGGTAAGAAGAGGAACACATGTGTTAAAAGCCCTTGCGGCAGGCGCAAAAGCATGTAGTTTTGGGAAAGCTTTCCTTTTTAGCCTTGGAGCCGGAGGTCAAGTAGGTGTAGAAAGATTGCTACATAATATGCAAGCTGAAATTAGAAGAAATATGATACTAATGGGCTGCAAAAATTTATCAGAATTAAACCAGGACAAAATAATATATAGGAGATAGATTATGGAAATGAAATTAGCTGCGAGCTTAAATAGATTAGGTACAGAAACTGCTTTTAGTGTCTTAGCTGAGGCTAAAAAACTAGAAGCGAAAGGTCATCCCATGATCCATCTTGGACTTGGACAACCAGATTTTAAAACTCCAAAGCATGTTGTAGATGCTGCAAAAAAAGCGTTGGATGATGGACACCATGGATATGTAATGTCAAATGGAATACCTGAGTGCAGACAAGCTGTAACTAGATGGATTAAAAAAAGATACAACGCAGATGTTGATTTTGAAAGAATATTAATTATGCCAGGTGGTAAACCTACCATGACATATGCAATCCAGTGTTTTGGAGAACCAGGTGCAGAGATAATACATCCGACACCAGCTTTTCCTATTTATGAGTCTATGATAAATTATACTGGATCCACTCCAGTTCCTTATGATCTTACAGAAGATAAAGATTTGAAATTCAATGCTGATAAAATTTTATCTCTGATAACTGCTAAAACAAGACTTTTAATTTTAATCAATCCAAACAACCCCACTGGAAGTTTTGTTGAAAAACCTGAAATAGATAAACTTGCTAAGGGATTAGAAAAATTTCCACATGTAACAATTTTAAGTGATGAAATTTATAGTAGACAGATTTTTGATAATAAGGAAATGCCTACATTTTTCAATTACCCAGAATTAAGAGACAGATTAATAGTATTAGAAGGTTGGAGCAAAGCATACTCAATGACTGGTTGGAGGTTAGGTTGGAGTTTTTGGCCTGAACATTTAGTTGAACATGTAAATAAACTTCTAATTAATAGTGTTTCATGTGTTAATGCAGCAGCTCAATTTGCTGGAATAGCAGCTTTAGATGGTCCGGATGACTCAATACATGAAATGATGGAAAAATTTACTGCGAGAAGAAAATTAATCCATGAAGGTCTAAATAGTTTGCCAGGCGTTGAATGTAGTCTACCAGGTGGCGCCTTTTATGCATTCCCTAAAGTTACTGGAACTGGAATGAATGGTGCGGAGTTTTGTCAAAAAGCAATGCATGAAGCTGGAGTTGCAATAGTACCAGGAACAGCATTTGGAAAAAGTTGCAATGAATATGTTAGATTTAGTTTTGCGGCATCTAGAGATAACATCTCTCAAGCTTTAGAAAATATCAAAAAAATGCTTGGATAATTCATGACTGAATTAGCTTTACCAAAAATTGATAAAGATACAATTTCGAGGAAAGATCAAATCGTTTCTCATCTTAAAAAATTTACTAAAGATGAAAATGTTCTTAGTGAGAATGAGGAGATCAAACCATATGAAACTGATGGTTTGGCTGCTTATAAACAGACCCCACTAGCAGTTGTTTTGCCAGAAAATACAAAAGAGGTAAGTGAAATATTAAAATTCTGTAATGAGGAAAACATAAAAGTTATCCCTAGAGGTGCAGGAACAGGTTTGTCAGGTGGTGCGCTACCCCTTCAAGATGCAATTTTGTTAGGTCTTGGAAAATTTAACAAAATTCTTGAAATAGATTTTGAAAATAAATGTGTTGTGACACAACCTGGTGTTACAAATCTTGGTATTACACATGCTGTTCAACACAAAGGATATTATTATGCTCCAGATCCATCAAGTCAGCTAGCATGTTCAATTGGAGGAAATGTAGCTGAAAATTCAGGAGGCGTTCACTCATTAAAATATGGAACTACTACAAATAACATTCTTGGTGTCGAAATGGTAATGATGGATGGAACAATTACCAGAATTGGTGGTAAGACTTTAGATCAAGAGGGATATGACTTATTAGGGCTAGTATGTGGATCTGAAGGTCTACTAGGAGTGATTACGGAAGTAACAGTAAAAATTTTAAGAAAACCTCAGTCTGTGAGGGCTGCTTTAATTGGCTTTCCTACGGTCGAAGATGGAGGAAATTGTGTTTCTGATATTATATCAAGCGGGATTGTCCCTGCTGGAATGGAAATGATGGATAAAGCTTTGATCGATGCAACGGATAAATTTTCAAAAGCCGGTTATCCTAAAGACGCAGAAGTTTTAATGATCGTTGAGCTTGATGGTACCAAATCTGAAGTTGATGGTCTTTTAAACAAAGTAAGTGAGATTGCTAAACAAAATAACTCTAATAGTATGAAATTAAGCAATAATGAAAAAGAAAGATTAGCTTTTTGGTCTGGAAGAAAAGCTGCTTTCCCAGCTTGTGGAGCAATGGCCCCAGATTATTATTGTATGGATGGCTCTATTCCAAGAGGGAAGCTGTCATTAATTTTAAAAGAAATAAATGAGCTGTCAAAAAAATATAACTTAGCTGTGGCAAACGCTTTTCATGCTGGAGATGGAAATTTGCATCCTCTTATAATGTTTGATGGTAGTGATAAAGAACAGTTGAGAAAAACCGAAGAATTTGGTGCAGAAATTTTAAAAGCTTGTGTAAAACATGGTGGAGCATTAACAGGAGAACACGGTGTAGGAATTGAAAAAAGAGAATTAATGTGTGAGTCATTTAACAATGACGATATTCAACAACAATTGAATATTAAAAATTCTTTAGATGAAAAAAATCTTTTAAATCCAGGAAAGGTTTACCCGATACTAAGGAAATGTGCAGAGGAAGGAAGAGTCCATGTCCACAGAGGAGAAGAAAAATTCCCAGATCTCCCTAGATTCTGAAATATTAAGTCCAAGTACTGAAAAAGAAGTATCAGAAATAGTAAGAGAAATTTATTCGAAACAACTACCTATAGAGATTACTGGAACAGGAACAAAAAAAGGTTTTGGTTATAATTTACAAACTGCTAAGAAACTAAGTCTTTCAAAACTTTCTGGTATTATTGATTATAAGAAAGAAGAACTCTACATCAAAGTTAAAGCAGGAACTCCCATTCAAGATATTGAAAAAATATTAGATGAAAATAATCAAGAGTTAGCATTTGAACCAATTGATTTTGGATACATGATAAATGGTCAATCGAATAAAGGGACTATTGGTGGTTATGTAGCATGTAATTTTGCTGGATCAAGAAGATTTAAAGTTGGAAGTGTTAGAGATCATATTTTAGGTTTCAAAGGAGTAAATGGAAAAGGTGATATTATAAAGTCTGGTGGGACTGTAGTTAAAAACGTTACTGGTTATGATCTTTCAAAATTAATATCAGGTTCGTTTGGAACACTTGTTGTTTTAACTGAAATAACATTAAAAGTTTCACCAAAAAAACAATCTCAAATTACAGTTATTGTTTATTCTGATGAAATTAAAAAAATATCAAATTTATTTGATAAAATTCTAAGCTCAAGTAATGAAGTTTCAGCAGCAACATTTATACCTGAAGAACCCAATCATAAAAACTATGAACATACAAAAAATAAAATTTTCAAATTTAACGATCTAGATCATGAAGGTTCTTTTTTAGCTTTTAGAATTGAAGGAGACAAGAGATCAATTGATGAGAGATTAAAAGAGCTAAAAATAGAGTTAGATTTATCAAATTTCAAAAGTTCAATATTAGACGTTCACCAATCAATACCTTTCTGGAAAAAAGTCAATAATTTGGAGTTATTTAGTGGAACAAAAAATAATGTTTTGAGAGCTGTCATGCCTCCTGCTAAATGTGAGGTATTTAGTAAATTTCTTAATAAAAATTATAAATATTACATTGATTGGTGTGGATCATTGTTTTGGATTGAGGTTCTCGACAAAGACGATGAAAAAATAAACAAAATAAAAAATTTTATTGTTGAAAATAGTGGATATCTCACAATTATTAAAAAATCTGAAAATTTTGATTTTCAAGACACTTTGTTTACTATCGATAATACAAGATTGATGATATCAAAAAAAATAAAGGAAAGTTTTGATCCAAAAAAATTATTTAACCCAGGAAGAATGTATAGAGAGTTATAATGCAAACTAATTTTTCAGAAAATCAACTTAAAGATAAAGATAATCAGTCAACAGAAAAAATATTTCAAAAATGTGTGCACTGTGGGATGTGCAACGCAACTTGTCCCACTTATGGAATATTAGGTGATGAGCTAGATGGACCAAGAGGAAGAATATATCTGATACAAGATATGTTAGAAAACGAGAGAAAACCTTCAAAAAAAGTTGTTAAGCATATAGATCGTTGTCTATCATGTTATAGCTGCATGACGACTTGCCCAGCTGGTGTTAATTATATGCATGTGATTGATCATGGTAGAAAATATATTGAAAAAAATTATGACAGACCTTTATTTGATAAAATTTTAAGAAATTTTTTATCGAAAGTTCTTCCAAATACTCAATATTTTAAATTAACAAGTTATCTAGTTAAGATCGGAAAATTATTTAAATTTTTATTTCCAAAGAAAATAAAAGACATGATGGAATTGATGCCAACTTCTTTTCCAGAAAAAACTATTAAAGTAAAAGAAATATATCCAGCAAATGGAAAAAAAATCGCAAGAGTAGCCTTATTGACTGGATGCGTGCAAAAAGAATTATCGCCACAAATAAACGAGTCAACAATAAGATTATTAAATAGACATGGCGTTGAAGTTGTTGTTCCAAAAAAAATTAGATGCTGTGGTTCATTAAATCATCATTTAGGTAAAGAGGACGATGCAAATATTGATTTTATAAATAATATTGAAACCTGGTATGAAGAACATAAAAAGGGAAATCTTGATGCAATATTATCTAATACCTCTGGATGTGGAACCACTTTAAAAGACTATGGATTTATATTTAGAAATGACAAAAAATTAAAAGCTAAAGCAAAAACAGTATCTGAGTTAAGCAAAGATGTTACTGAATATTTATCAGAAAACTTAAAACTAAATATACAAAAGAAAAATAAGAAATATAAAATTGCTTATCATTCTGCATGTTCAATGCAACATGGTCAAAAGGTTCATAATGAACCGATCAGCTTGCTTCAAAAAACTGACAATGATATTATGGAAATACCCAATGGACACCTTTGTTGTGGTTCTGCTGGAACTTATAATATTCTGCAATCAGAAATCGCGAAAAATCTTTTAAAAGATAAAGTTAAGAATATAGAGAGTACAAATCCACAGATTATATCTACTGGAAATATAGGTTGCATAACCCAAATATCTAATGGTACCAATATACCAATTTTACATACTATAGAACTGCTGGATTGGTACACTGGTGGTCCTAAACCAAAAATTTTGAATAAAATTTAATATGAAAAAAATTCTAGTAACAAGAAAACTGCTTAGATCTTGTGAAGATAAAGCATTAAAAAGTTTTGATGCTAATTTAAACTTAAATGACGAATTATATTCTCAAAAAAAATTAATTGAAATGAGTGAAGGAAAAGATGGAATATTATCCTCATTAACAGATAAACTTGATGCTGAGACAATAAATAAATTACCAGAAACTATAAAAATTATTTCAAATTTTGCAGTTGGTTTTGGAAATATAGATTTGGAGGCAGCTAAGGCGAGAGGAATAGCGGTTACAAATACACCTGACGTTTTAACAGATGCTACAGCTGAAATTGGAATCTTGCTAATACTTGGAGCATGCAGAAGAGCATCAGAGGGAATAGAATCTGCTAAAGAAAGCAACTGGAAGTGGTCTGCAGATTACTTAATTGGAAAGCAACTAACGGGTGCAAGACTTGGAGTACTAGGCATGGGAAGAATTGGTCAAAAGATTGCAAAAATTGCAAAGTCTTTAGGAATGATAATACATTATCATAATCGGTCAAAATTATCTGAGGAGAAAGAACAAGGTGCTGTTTATCATGATAATTTAAAAAGTTTGTTGTCAGTATCTGATGTTTTATCTATTTGTTGTCCAGCTTCAAAAGAGACAATTGATATGATTAACAAAGAGACCATCGAGTATCTGCCAAAAGGCGCAGTTGTCACTAACGTTGCAAGAGGAGATATTGTAGAGGATGAAGCTTTGATAGATGCACTTGAAAGAAGAAAAGTTTATGCAGTTGGTTTAGATGTCTACAAAAATGAACCAAATTTAAATCCAGGTTATCTTAAATATAAGAGTGCTTTTATTCTTCCCCATTTAGGAAGCGCTACAAAAGAAACAAGAACTGCTATGGCTAATCTTGCAATTGATAACATTGATGAGTTTTTCAAAACAGGAGACTGTAAGAATAAAGTGAATTAGGACTTTTTGACCTGATTATACAATCTCAAATTGTATTTAATTAAAAATCTAATCGATTTTAGAATGACTCTAACAAGTTTACATGTTTAAATCTTTAAAGTTAATTAACTAAAAGAGGAGAAATAAATGGTTAAAGAAAAAAAACCTTTGAAGGGTAAAATTCCTTCAAGACGTAAGTTCTTTAAAACGGCAGCAGCAACTGGTGCAGCAGCAACAGCAGCAGTGGCAATGCCTAATCTTGCATTGGGAGGTGGTCATACTACTCTGAAAATGCAAGCAGCTTGGCCTAGCGGAGCAAACATCTTTTTCGAAATGGCAGGAGACTATGCGAAAATGGTTGATCAGATGTCAGGCGGAACATTAAAAATTGACTTACAACCAGTTGGAGCTGTTGTTAAAACTTCCGAAATTGGACAAGCAGTAAGTTCTGGAGTACTTGATATGGGTCACTGGGTGACTGCATATTGGTATGGAAAAAACCCTGCAGCTTCATTATTTGGAACTGGACCATCATACGGTATGTCATCACAAGAAGTTATGGGATGGATGGAATATGGTGGAGGAAGAGCTCTATACGAAGAAACTTTAGCAAAAGTTGGTTTTGACTATGTTGGTTTCTTTCATATGCCTATGCCAGCTCAACCATTCGGATGGTTTAAAAAGAATGTAACTAAAGTATCCGACGTTAAAGGAATGAAGTACAGAACAGTTGGTCTTGCAACTAACGTTCTTACTGCAATGGGAATGGTCGTAAGACAGTTACCAGGTGGAGAAATCCAACCAGCAATGAAAACTGGTTTGATTGATGCAGCTGAGTTTAACAACCCAACTTCAGACTCTCAGTTTGGTATGCAGGATGTATCTAAGCACTATCACTTAGGTAGTTTCCACCAATCTCAGGAGATGTTTGAAATTCCTATTAACAAAAAATCATACAACAACCTTTCGCCTGCACATCAAGCAATTTTGAAAAATGCTGCTTATGCTGCAAACACTGATAACTACTTTAAAGCTTTAGTAAGATATTCAGCTGACTTATCTAAGTTAATGAATGAGCATAAAGTAAATGTATATCAAACTTCAGATGCAATTCTTTCTGAGCAGTTAAAAGGTTGGGACAAAGTAGTCGGTGACTTTTCTGGAAAAGATCCATTCTTCAAGAAAATCATAGACTCACAGAAAGCGTATGCTAAGAGAGTAATGAAGTACTTGCTGATGAATCAGCCTAATTACAAACTTGCTTACGAAAATGAGTTTGGTCCAATAGCAAAAGTAAAAATCTAATAATTTTTAATAAATTAGAAAAAAAAGGGGGGCTTTTTAGCCCCCTTTTTGTTATTACTTAGACAGTTTTTATGAGATCATTTATCAAGTTTGCAGATCAATTAAGTACATCAATGGGTAAGGCATTTTCATGGTGTATTGTAATTTTAATGTGTGGAACTTGTTATGAGGTGGTTATGGCATATGCATTTAATGCTCCCACATTATGGAATTTTGATTTTAGTCTTCAAATGTATGGAGCCATTTTTATGATGGCAGGTGCTTATACTTTGTCGACCGAAGCTCATGTAAGAGGTGATGTAATTTACCGACTATTCAAACCCAGAACTCAAGGTTGGATTGATCTAATTTTATATTTTGTATTTTTCTTTCCAGGTGTTTTGGCTCTAGCATTTTATGGGTACGAATACGCATCTATGGCTTGGAAAATAAAAGAGACAAGTTGGAATAGTCCAGCACAAATTCAAATTTATATGGCAAAATCTTTGATACCACTTTCTGGTTTACTATTAATCATTCAAGGAATAAGTGAGGTATTCAGATCAATCATTTGCATTCAAACTGGTCATTGGCCCGCAAGATTGGTTGTTGCCGAGGAGACAGAAAAAATTTTAATGAGAACAACTCAAGACGAGGATCAAAAAGATGTTATTTAGTCTAACAAATCCTGAAATAGCCATCTTGATGATGGGTATATTTTTATTTGCAGTGCTTTTAGGTTTTCCAATTGCTTTTACCTTAATGGCAATGGGAATTGGTTTCGGTTATTTTGCATATTACGATCCGTCAAGAATGGATCATTTGTTGGATAACAGGATATTTCAATTATTTGTTCAAAACACATATTCCGTAATGGACAATACAGTGCTTACCGCCGTCCCCTTATTTTTATTTATGGGTTATCTAGTTGAAAGAGCAGGAATTGTAGCAAGATTATTTAATGCAATTAGACTAGCTTCACATGGTTTGCCAGCTTCAATGGCTGTAGCTGCTCTTGTCACTTGTGCATTATTTTCTACAGCCACAGGAATTATCGGTGCAGTAGTTACATTAATGGGACTACTTGCATGGCCTGCAATGATAAGAGCAGGTTATGACAAAAAATTTGCATCGGGAGTTATATGTTCGGGTGGTTGTTTAGGTATTTTAATTCCTCCAAGTATTATGCTTATAGTTTACGCAGTAATTGCTCAATTATCTCCTCTTAGATTATTTGCAGCAGCAATATTTCCTGGATTAATGTTGGCAGGACTTTATATAATTTATGCAATAACTAGGGCGTACTTTAATCCATCCATTGCACCTAAGCCTCCAAAGGAGGAAATACCACCAAGAGCAGTGATATTAAAAGAGGTTTTAGTTTCATTTGTACCATTATTTTCACTAATAATATTAGTTTTAGGTACTATTCTTGCAGGTCTTGCAACACCAGCAGAGGCTGCAGCGGTGGGAGCTCTTGGATCTTTAGTCCTATCTTTAATTTATAAGTCATTAAAATGGAAAAGTTTTAAAGAGTCTGTTTTCCTTACAGCAAAAACAACCGCAATGATAATGTGGTTGTTTGTAGGATCATGGACTTTTGCAGCAGTGTTTTCTTATTTGGGTGGTCACGAAGTTTTTGAACACTTTTTTAAATCTATGAATTTAGCTCCTTGGCAGTTTTTAGTGATAACTCAAATAATTATTTTTATTCTAGGATGGCCTTTAGAATGGACAGAAATTCTAATTATTTTTGTACCTATATTCCTTCCACTGGTAGAATTTTTTGGTGTTAATCCGTATTTCTTTGCTATGTTGATTGCATTAAACTTGCAAACATCTTTCTTAACACCCCCCATGGCAATGTCTGCATATTATCTTAAAGGTGTACAAACAAAAAATGTAGAATTGTTGGAAATATTTAAAGGGATCATGCCATTTTTAGGAATAGTGATTTTTGCAATGGTATTGATGTACATTTTTCCAGGTATAGCCTTATGGCTTCCTGATGTACTTTTTGCTGACTAAAGAAGAAATTGATGAATGAAATATTTTCACAGAGTGTAGAAAACCTTGCTTTAAAAATAAAAAATTCAGAATTAACCTCAGTAGAATTATGCGAAAAATATATTGAAAGAATCGATGAATTTGAAAAAGAAGTAAAAGCTTGGGCATTTTTTGATAAAAAAATTTTATTAGAGAAAGCTAAAGAGGCAGACGACTACAGAAGATCAGGTAAACCAATTGGCTTCCTACATGGTATACCTGTAGCTGTTAAAGATATTATTGGAACAGTTGAGATGCCAACTGAATGCGGCACAAGCATAAGAAAGGGCAAATCTTACTCACAAAATGCAGAAATTATTGATTTATTGATTTCGGAAGGAGCTATTGTAATGGGCAAAACTGCAACTTCAGAATTAGCTTTTCTTGGACCTCCAAAAACTACGAACCCACATGATTATTCTAGAACACCAGGTGGTTCTTCCAGTGGATCAGCTGCATCAGTTGCATCATATATGGCACCCCTTTCAATTGGATCTCAAACAGGCGGATCAGTAATAAGACCTGCTTCTTACTGTGGTGTAGTAGGCTATAAACCAACTTATGGCTTAATATCAAGAAATGGTGTTTTAAGAACCTCTCAAACTTTAGATCATATTGGTATGTTTGGAAGAAATGTAGAGGACGTTGCTTTATTGGCTAAAGCTTTAATTAAGAAAGACAAACAGGATCCAGCTTCAATACATTATTCATCAGAGAATATTCTAGCAGAGACAAAAAAAGGCCCATTATTTGAACCAAAATTTATATTTTATAAAACAAATCACTGGAAGATGATTGAAAAAAAATCCAGAGATGCTTTTGAATATTTTATTAAGTCTTTTAAAAACATTGAAGTTTTTGATACTCCATCTTACTTTAAAGATATACATAAGTATCATCAAGTAATTCACGAAACAGACTTAGCAAACAATTTTTCAATTTATTATAAAAAGTTTAAATCTAAATTGTCTAAATACATGCAAGATGCAATTTCTAGAGGAAATAAATACACTGCAAAAGAATATGCAGAGGCTATTGATTTTAGGAAACAAAGTTATGAATCTTATAAAGAAGTTTTTGAGGATTACCATGGAGTACTAATGCCGTCCAGTCCAGGGGTCGCACCTAAAGGATTAAAAAGCACAGGTACTGCAGAATTTAATAAGGTTTGGTCTTATCTTGGTACGCCTTGTATTTCTCTTCCTTTACTTGAAGGTGAAAATAAATTACCATTGGGTGTTCAATTAATCGGTGATAAATATGATGATCACAGATTTTTAGGAGTTGCTAGATGGCTAGAGAAGGAATGTGAAGATTAAATATGAATAAATTAACAACAGTTATTGGAATTTCGTTTGCTCTATTCTTTTTAGTTGGCTTAGCTACTACTCTTACTAGATCTATGATGATAACTTTTTTAGACGTATTACCTGTATATATCTTTATGGGTGCAGCAATTATAATGATGATTTACGAAGCTTTTTTTGACAAGCAATAAATCTTTCAATCTAAACATATCTTCTTAAAAATAAAAATTAAACTATAAGAAATAAAGATGAACAAACAAAATCTTTTTCCTTATCTATTACTTTTTATTCAACCAATTTTTATGGCAAGCAACTTAATAGTTGCTCGTGGGGGTGTTGAGTTTATACCTCCAATTTCATTAGCATTTTGGAGGTGGTTTTTTGTTTTTTTAATTCTGTTATCCTTTACTTTTTTTTCTATTAAAAGAGAAATTAGGATCATAAAAAAAGAAATCTGGAAACTTTTATTTTTAGGCTCAATGGGCTGTGGTGTATGTGGCGCCTTCCCTTTTATAGCTGGAAAAACAACTACGATAATTAATATGGGAATTATTTATACCTCCTCTCCAATTTTTATTATTATAATTTCCTCTTTATTTTTTGGTGAAAAAATAAATAAACTTAAAATTTTTGGTTTAGTTTCCTGTTTAGTCGGAGTTCTTATTATTATAATCAAAGGTGATATTTTGCTTTTATTCAATTTAACTTTTAATCAAGGTGACTTATGGATGTTGGGGGCTGCAATTGGTTGGGCATTATATTCAATTTTCTTATTTTACTGGAAGTCTGATTTAGATGTTTTTCCAAGGTTTACTATTATCTCACTCGGCGGCATCATTAGTTTGTTACCTTTCTACTTATTAGAAGAAATATATTTTGTACAAACTCAATTTGACTCAAATTTTTATTTTTGGGTATTGTTTGCAGCAATTTCACCAGGAATTATTGCATTTGCACTTTATACTTTAACGCAACAAAAATTAGGAGCGTCTGTAACTGGATTTACATTATATTTATTCACTGTTTATGGGGCATTTTATGGAATATTTTTATTCGATGAAAATTTAGAAAACTACCATTATCTAGGAACCGTCTTAGTATTTTTTGGAATATATTTAGTTAAAAGAAAAGTTGATAATGAACAAAAAGCATAAAATGATTTTTTTTAAAATATTATTTTATATTTTCTTAATTTATTTTGGGGTCTCGCTTGTAGTATATTTTTACCAAAGAAAGTTACTTTATCATCCAGGTGAAAATAATTACTTAGATGAAGGACCGCTTAATCACAAAATAGAAAAAGTATATATTCAGTCTGAAAATGAACTTGTAGCTTGGAGATTTGTGAAAAATAAAAACTTTAAAACTATTCTTTTTTTTCACGGAAATGCAGGAAAAATAGATAATAGAATTTATAAACTTAATGAATTTTCTAAGTTAGATATTAATTATTTAATATTTGCTTATAGAGGTTTCAGTGGAAATAAGGGCAAACCAACTGAGCAAGGACTTTATGAAGATGCAAGGGCTGCGAAGAAATGGCTTAATTCAAACGGTGTAGAGGACAATTCAATTATATTATATGGAGAATCTCTTGGAACAGCAATTGCTGTAGATCTTGCAAGCTCTAATAGTTTTTCTGGTTTAATATTAGAGTCACCATTTACTTCAATGGAAATCCTAGCTAAAAAATATTACCCATACTTGCCAGCTAAATTAATTTTAAAGGACAAATATAAGTCGATTGAAAAAATATCAAAAATAAATTCGCCTATTCTAATAATGCACGGAAGAGAGGATAAAATTGTTCCTTTTAGTATGGGTGAAGAAATGTACAAAAAATTTGATGGTGTTAAATACAATTTTTTCAGTGATAATGACGATCATATGATGAATTTTAATGAAAATTTAATAAATACAATTAAAAAATTTATTTCTAGCTTAAATTAGAACACAATTTAACCAAAGCATTATCTTTTTCTTTAGTTAAAAATTATAATGAAAAAAATTATAATTTTTTTATTTTTTATTTTTTTCAATAATGCTTATGCAGAAAAAATAAATAAATATTTTCATATTGGTCTAATGGAGTCTTATGACAAAAAATTCACTCTTTATTTTAAGACTAGAGAAAAGGCTATAATTGCAAAAGGAGAGCATAGAAATTATCTCAATGATTATCCCCAAGACCTTTATATTCATGACCATAAAACTAAGAAAGATTATCCTCTTATCTCTTATGAGTGGTTTCCAAAAAGAGTAAAAAAAATTACAAACAATTTTGAATATCCAATGTTCCCCGAGGACTTTGCATATTATTTGTTAAATGATAATGATACATTGATATTAGTAAGCGCATCAAAAAATTTTTTTAAAAATCTTAAATTCAGTATTTCAAACAAACATTTGTCTACTGCAAAATCAAACGGAAAATTAGAATTTATTGTTTCAAGTTTCGCAAAAAACTGTGGTTATAGAGATTTGAAAACAAACTTTGAATGTAATATTTATAAGCCACTGATTTCAAAAAACTTAATTACATCTTTTGAGTAAATGCACTCGCGAATTGTTTTGCATTAAAAACTTGCAAATCATCTTCTTTTTCACCTAAACCAAGTCCAACAATTGGTATTTTATATTTTTTTGAAAGTGCAATTAGAATTCCTCCTTTTGCAGTACCATCTAATTTTGTCATTATTAATCCTGAAACTGGAATAATTTTATTAAATTCCTCTAATTGATTAATAATATTTTGACCTGATGTTGCATCTAAAACAAGTATTACCTCGTGCGGTGCGCCCTCAGAACTTTTTTTAACTACATTTCCTATTTTTTTAAATTCTTCCATAAGATTTTTTTTATTCTGTAGTCTTCCGGCAGTATCTATCAAAACTTGATTGATATTATTTTGCTTAGCATATTCAACAGCTTTAAATGCAACTGAGGCTGGATCAGAACCAGCGTTTGATTTTATAATCGTAGCCCCAACTCGATTTGACCACTCCTCTAGCTGTTCAATTGCTGCAGCTCTAAAAGTATCACATGCAGAAAATATAACTTTATTGTGATTTTCAATAAAAATTTTTCCAATTTTCCCAATCGTTGTGGTTTTGCCTACACCATTAACACCTGAAATTAAAATAATATTCAAATTCTCTTTTTTTTCAAAAAAGTTTTTTTTTTCGAGTGGTTCCATAAGATTGATAATATATTCTTCAAGTATTTTATTAACCTCACTTACAGCATTATTTTTTGGATCAATTTTTTTTCGTGCTATTATTTCTTTTATTTCTGAAGAAGCATCAATTCCGACATCTGAGCTAATTAAGAATTCCTCAATTTCATCTAATGTTTTGTCATCTATTTCTTTTTTAATTATTATTTCTCTTAGACCAGAAGCAATATTATCGGCACTTTTTTTAAATCCGATTTTAAATTTTTCAAAAATTCCCATTAAAGTTTAATTGTTATTTTTTGTATCTCCGAAACAGGACCTTTCATATGTATAAACTTATCTTGATCAATTTTTATTTGTAATCTTCCCAGTTTAAATTCTATTTCAGTGACTGTATTTTCCAATTCATCAATGTTAGCAGCAACAGCTGTTGCACATGCGGCTGTACCGCAAGCTTTTGTTAGTCCAGCACCCCTCTCCCAAACTTTTATTTTTATATGTTCGTTACTTATTTTCTGAGCTAATGTAACATTACATTTTTCTGGAAATATTTCATTATTCTCTATTTGCGGACCAATTTTTTTTAAGTCAAATAATTCAAGATCATTTACAAAAAAAATTACATGGGGATTACCAACATTGATACCTACACCTCCAGTAATTTTATTATTGTCAACATCAGAGATGGTTAATTCTAAATTTCTTGTATTCAATTCTCTATTAATTGGGATATCCTTCCAATTCAGTTTTGGTTTTCCTATTATTGTTTCAACCTGTTTACTATCTAAAATTTTAGAATTAAGTATTTGATTATCAACATTTAGACTTATATTTTTATTTTTCTCTTCTTCTGAAATCAAATATGCAACACATCTTGTTCCATTACCACATGCTCCTGATGTACTCCCATCTGAATTATAAAATTGCATTGAAGCATTTGATATAGTGCTATTTTGTATAAAAATTAATTGATCACATCCTAAAAAATTACGATCACAAATTTTTATAATTTGATCCTTAGTAAGACTTACCGATCTTTTTCTTTGATCAATAATGACAAAATCATTACCCAAACCGTCCATTCTAAAAGCATCAAATTCCATAGATTAAATACTTAACTTATTTATTGACTTTTTGAACCTCTATTATAGTTTACCGCAGTTTCCGCAAAATACAGCAATTTGCGGTGTCTTTGGTAACAAAGAGATCGACACCAGTCAGCGAGGGTTCGCCCACTGGTGCGATACCTGCTGTGTAAAATTATGTTTGAAAATTTAACAAATAAATTTGAGGAAATTTTTTCCTCTTTAAAAAAAGCACCTTCTCTTGATGAAAAACAAGTAGATGAAGGATTGGGTGCTATTCGTCTTGCTTTATTAGAGGCTGATGTATCTCTAGATGTTGTAAAAGAATTCATAAACAGAGTTAAACCAAAAGCTCTAGGTAAAGAGATAGTAAGATCAACATCACCTGGGCAAATGGTTGTTAAAATTGTTTACGATGAACTTGTATCATTTTTAGGTGATAAAAATTCAGATATTCTCCTTAATGCTGTTCCACCTGTTCCTATTATGTTAGTGGGATTACAAGGATCAGGAAAAACTACCACCACTGCAAAGCTGGCTAAATTTCTAGAAAAAAATAATAAAAAAAAAGTAATGATGGTTAGCCTTGATGTGTACCGGCCAGCTGCACAAGAACAATTAAAATTACTTGGTGAACAAAATAACATAATTACTTTACCTGTTATTGAAGGTCAATTACCTGCAGACATTTGCAGACGAGCTTTAAGTGCAGCAAACCTGAATGGCTCCGAGGTAATTCTTTTTGATACAGCAGGAAGAACTCAAATAGATCTCCAAATGATGAGTGAAATTAAACAAATAGAAGGAATTATAAATCCTTCAGAAACTATATTAGTTGCAGACTCTTTAACAGGTCAAGTTGCTGCAAATGTGGCTAAAGAATTTAAAAATACTGTAAATTTAACAGGTATAGTTCTTACCAGATCAGATGGTGACGGAAGAGGTGGTGCAGCATTAAGTATGAAGTATGTTGCAGATGTTCCTATAAAATTTTTGGGAATTGGAGAGAAAATAGATAATTTTGAAATTTTTTATCCTGACAGAATAGCAAATAGAATTTTAGGAATGGGAGATATCGTTTCTCTTGTTGAAAAAGCTGCTGAAGATATAGATCAAGAAAATTTAAAAAAAACTGAAGAAAAATTAAAAAAAGGTCAATTTTCCTTAGAAGACTATTTATCACAATTACGGCAAATGAAGAAAATGGGTGGGATCGAGGGTATTATGTCTTTTCTGCCAGGTGTTTCAAAAATTAAATCTCAAATGGATGAAGCAGGTGTTGACGAAAAAATAATTACCCAAAATGAAGCTGTAATTTTATCTATGACTAAAAAAGAAAGAGAAAATCCAAAGATAATTGATGGATCCAGAAAGAAAAGAATTGCTAATGGCTCTGGTACTGACATTGCCACTATCAATAAATTGTTAAAACAATTTAAAATGATGTCTGAGATGATGAAAAAGATGTCTAAAGGAAATATGAAAGGAATGGCGGACAAAGGAATACCACCAGAACTTTTTAATCAACTTAAATAAAAAAAGGAGAAAAAATGTTAAAAATGAGATTATCAATGGGTGGTACGAAAAAAAGACCTGTTTATAAAATTGTTGTTGCTGACAGTAGATTTCCAAGAGATGGAAGATTTATTGAAAAGCTAGGTTTCTTTAATCCGTTACTTCCAAAGGAAAAAAAAGAAAGAGTAGGACTAGACCAAGAGAGAATTAAATATTGGTTAAGTCAAGGAGCGCAACCAACAACTAGAGTTGCCAGAATTCTTGGTGAGAACCAGATAATCGAAATGCCAGCTAACGGAAATAACCCTATTAAAGCAGTTCCTAAAAAAGAAAGAAACAAAAAAGATGGTGAAGGAGCGGAAGCAAAAACTGAGACGAAATCAGATAATAATGCAGAAGCACCTAAAAAAGATGCTACAAGCGAAACACCAAAAAATGAAGATACCAAAGAAGCTCCTAAGGCTGAAGCTGCTCCAGAAGCACCAAAGGGAGAAGAAAAAAAATAAATGTTTAAGTCTCGAGTATTCACTTTGTATCCAGACTATTTTCCAGGCTATTTAGAAAAAGGATTATTTGGCAAAGCTATGAAGGAAAAAATTTGGAGTTTAGAAATTGTGGATATTAGAAATTATGCTGAGGATAAGCACAAGACAGTTGATGATACACCGTATGGTGGTGGTGATGGTATGATAATGAAAGCAGATGTATTAGCAAGATCATTGGATAAAAATTTACCACAGGATGAAAAAATAATTTACCTTAGCCCAAAAGGAAAAATTTTTGATCATAATTGTGCAAAAAGATTTTCAGAATTTGAATCAATTAATTTTATATGTGGTCATTTTGAGGGCATTGATCAAAGGATAATTGATAGCAGAAATATAGAGGAAATAAGTATTGGAGACTTTGTTTTGTCTGGAGGTGAAACAGCTGTATTTGTAGTTCTTGATGCGATTTTAAGATTTGTTCCTGGTGTTTTAGGCAATGTGAACTCATCTAAAAATGAAAGTTTCGAAAATGGTCTTTTGGAATATCCTCAATATACTAAACCTCAAATTTTCGAGCAAAAAGGTGTGCCAGAAGTGTTATTATCAGGAGATCATGCCAAAATTAAAGACTGGCGTTTATCACAATCTGAGGCTATAACACGCGACCGAAGACCAGATTTGTGGGAAAAATATAAGAAAACTAATAAGAACTAAAATGAAAAATATTGAAGAAATCAATCAATCCATTGTAAAAAAAATTGTTTCTGAGAGAAAACATCCTGATTTTTTTCCAGGAGATATAGTAAAGGTTGGAGTAAGAATTACTGAAGGTAAAAGAGACAGAATTCAGTATTTTGAAGGAGTGTGTATTGCAAAAAAAAATAGAGATATAAACTCATCTTTTACTGTTAGAAAAATTTCATTTGGTGAAGGTGTTGAGAGAACATTTGCATTGTACAGTCCAATTGTTGATACAATTAAAGTTGTAAGATCTGGAAAGGTAAGAAGAGCAAAACTTTATTATCTAAGGGATAGAACTGGTAAATCAGCAAGAATAGCTGAAAAGATTAAAAAGAAAATTGGAATTGATATAGAAACAAAAATTCAACAAGTAACTGAAGAAAATGTTTTGCCAGCAACAGATGAGAATTCAAAAGAAGTTCCAAAATCTGATGCAAGCTCCGATGCAGCTAAAAAAGAAGCAGTAGCAGAAGCTCCAAAAGAAGAAGTTAAAAAAGAGGCAGTAGCAGAAGCTCCAAAAGAAGAAATTAAAAAAGAGGAGCAAAAACAAGAAAGTCCCGCAGAGAAAAAATAATATTTTTCTAAATGTCACAAACTATTTACGATAAAATTTGGGAAGAGCATCTTGTTCATGAACAAGATGATGGTACATCTCTACTATTTGTCGACAGACATCTAATTCATGAGGTAACCAGTCCCCAAGCATTTGAGGGTCTGAGAAACACAAACAGGAAAGTAAGGCAACCTAGATTAACACTTGCGGTTGCAGATCATAATGTTCCAACTACAGATAGATCTAAAGGAATTTCAGACGAGGATTCGAGAATTCAGGTAGAAACTCTTGAGAAAAATTGTAAGGAATTTGGTATCCAATTATTTGGAATGGATGATAAGAGACAAGGCATTGTTCATATAATTGGTCCTGAACAAGGTTTTACCCAACCAGGAAACATAATTGTCTGTGGTGATAGTCATACTGCTACACATGGTGCATTTGGTGCTTTAGCGTTTGGAATAGGTACTTCTGAAGTTGAACATGTACTGGCAACACAAACCTTAGTTCAAAAAAAATCTAAAAATTTTAGAATAAATGTAAATGGTAGTTTACCTATAGGTGTAACATCAAAAGACGTAATTCTTCAAATAATTGGTAAAATTGGTACCGCAGGTGGAACAGGATATGTAATTGAGTACGCAGGAAATTTAATTTCAAGTTTAAGTGTCGAGCAAAGAATGACAATTTGCAATATGACCATAGAGGGAGGGGCAAGAGCTGGCCTTATCGAACCTGACACAAAAATTTTTAATTATCTGAAGGGAAAACCAATGTCACCGAAAGGTGAAAGTTGGGACAAAGCTATTGAGTATTGGAGTAAATTGAAAACTGATAAGAATGCTCACTTTGATAAAGAGATAACATTGGATGGCGCTGAAATAAAACCAATGGTTACATGGGGTACATCACCCCAAGACGTTGTTGAAATAGATGGCAAAGTTCCTAATCCTGATAATGAAAATGATGAGGATAGAAAAAACTCAATTACAAGATCTTTAAATTATATGGGTTTAAAACCTAATACTAACATTAAAGATATTAAAATTGATAAAGTATTTATAGGCAGCTGTACAAATGGAAGAATAGAGGACCTCAGAGATGCTGCTAAAATTTTAAAAGATAAGAAAATTGCTTCACACGTTAATGCTATTATTGTGCCTGGCTCTGGGTTAGTAAAAGAACAAGCAGAGCAAGAAGGTTTAGATAAAATTTTCAAGCAATCTGGTTTTGAGTGGAGAGAGCCGGGTTGTTCCATGTGCCTTGCTATGAATGCCGATAAACTTAAGCCTGAAGAAAGGTGTGCCTCGACCTCAAATAGAAATTTTGAGGGAAGACAAGGAAGAGGTGGAAGAACTCATTTAGTTAGCCCAGGTATGGCAGCTGCTGCTGCAATATCTGGAAATTTGGATGATGTAAGAAAGTACGAAAATTAATGAAAAAATTTGATACGTTAGAGAGTATACCCGCATATCTTCCAATAGTTAATATTGATACAGATATGATAATCCCAAAACAGTTTTTAAAAACAATTAAAAGGACTGGTTTAGGAAAAAACCTTTTCTTTGAAATGAGATATGATGAAACAGGTAAAGAAATTGAAAATTTTATACTTAATAACGAACCTTATACAAATTCTAAAATTTTAATAGCTGGTAAAAATTTTGGCTGCGGTTCATCAAGAGAACATGCACCATGGGCTTTATTAGATTTTGGTATTACTTGTGTAATTAGCTCAAGCTATGCTGATATATTTTATAATAACTGTTTCAAAAATGGAATTTTACCAATCACCATCAGTGAAGAGCAAATAAAACAAATTTCAGAGTATTCAAGCAGAAAGGAAAAAATTTTGATTGATCTTAAAGATCAAAAAATAGTTTTTGGTAATAATGAAATAAAATTTGAGTTAGATGAGTTCAAAAAAAAATGTTTAATTGAGGGTTTAGATGACATTGCTTTATCTCTAGAGAAATCAGACAAAATTGACTCCTTTGAAAAAAAATTAAAGTCTTCAAAACCTTGGATTTTCAATGATTAAAATTAAAAAAAGAAAATTTCTGTTGCTTCCAGGTGATGGTATTGGTCCTGAAGTAATTGCTGAAGTCAAAAAAATTATAAATTGGTTTAACACAAATAAATCTTTAGACTTTGAAATTGATGAAGATTTAGCTGGCGGGGCATCATATGATAAGCATGGTACTCCAATTACAGATGAGGTTTTTTATAAAGCATTAGAGTGTGAGGCGGTTATTTTAGGAGCTGTAGGTGGTCCTAAATGGGATAATCTAGAATTTTCAAAAAAACCTGAAAGAGCTTTACTAAAATTAAGAAAGGAACTTAAACTTTTTGCAAATTTAAGACCTGCAATCTGCTTTAAGCAATTAGTCGATGCTTCTACTCTAAAGCCAGAAATAGTTTCTGGTCTAGACATCATGATTGTAAGAGAGCTGACCGGTGGAATTTACTTTGGAGAACCTCGAGGTATTAAACCAATAGATAATGGAGAGAGAAAAGGAATAAATACTCATACATATACAACGAGTGAAATAGAAAGAGTTGCAAAAGTAGCTTTTGATCTTGCTAGAAAACGAAAGAACAAAGTAACATCATGTGAAAAATCAAATGTCATGGAGGCAGGATTGCTTTGGAAAGAAGATGTTCAAGCTTTACATGATAGAGAATATAAAGATGTAGAATTAAGTCATATGTTAGCTGATAACTGTGCTATGCAATTACTTAGAAATCCTAAACAATTTGATGTTATTGTAACAGATAATTTATTTGGCGATATGCTTTCAGATGAAGCTTCGATGTTAACAGGATCTCTTGGATTATTACCCTCAGCATCACTTGGTGCAAAAAATAAAGATGGCGAAATGAGAGCAATGTATGAACCTATTCATGGTTCAGCTCCGGATATCGCTGGTAAAGGTCTTGCAAATCCTATTGCTACTATATTAAGTTTTGCAATGGCATTAAGATATTCTCTTGATTTAGATAAAGAAGCTGATTTGTTAGAAAAATCAGTTCAGGACGTTTTAGACAAGGGTTTAAGAACAAAAGATATTATGTCTCAAGGCACTAAGGAAGTATCCACCTCACAAATGGGTGATGCAATCATTGCCTGTTTGCAAAATTAAATATTTTAATTTAATTTGTTAAAATAATTATGACAATTTATTCAGCTCCCATAGATGATATGATGTTTCTTTTTGAACATCTAAAAGACAATAAAGAATATAACGAAATAGAAAAAAACAAAGAAGTTACATCAGACCTAGTAAAAAATATATTAGAAGAGGCTGCGAAAATAAATCAGGATTTAATTCTACCATTAGCAAAAGTTGGTGATGAAAAACCATGCATTTATGAAAATGGAGTTGTAAGAACACCTCCAGGCTATAAAGAAGTGTATTCAAAATTTATAGAAGACGGGTGGGTATCTTTATCTTGTGACCCTGAGTATGGCGGACAAGGAATGCCAAAAACTGTCAGTGCATTTTTCGATGAAATGTTGTCTTCTTCTAGCTTGTCATTTAAACTTTACAGCGAATTGAGTATTGGAGCTTATAACTGTCTTAAAACTCATGGATCAGAAGAGATTAAAAATAAATATCTTCCTAAAATAGTAGAGGGGAAGTGGAGTGGTACAATGTGTTTGACAGAACCTCAGTGTGGTACGGATTTAGGACTTATAAAAACAAAGGCTGTAAAAAATGGAAACGGCTACAAGATAAGTGGACAAAAAATTTTTATAACTTCTGGTGATCACGATCTAACAGAAAATATAATTCATTTAGTTTTAGCTAGAACACCAGATGCACCTAAAGGCACAAGAGGTATAAGTTTATTTCTAGTTCCTAAGTATGAAATAAATGAAGATGGTTCAGTAGGTTCGAGAAACGGAGTTAATACAGTGTCTATTGAGTCTAAAATGGGAATTAAAGGTTCAGCAACTTGTGTACTAAGTTTTGATGAAGCGAAAGGTTATATGATTGGTCCTGAAAATAAAGGTCTAAACTCAATGTTTACTATGATGAATTTAGAGAGAATTATTGTCGGAATTCAAGGTTTAGGGATTTCAGAAACAGCTTATCAAACTGCCTTAAGTTATGCAAAAGAGAGAAAACAAGGCAAGTCAAATGAAAATAAAAATGGGGATACAGACTTAATAATTCAGCACGCTGATATTAGAAGAAGTTTAATGAATATGAAATCGATTATCGAGGGAGAAAGAGCCTTATCATTTTGGATGGCACAACAAATTGATGTCAGTTTAAATCATAACGACCAGAATGTTAAAAAAAAAGCGGGTGAAATGGTTTCATTAATGACACCTGTTATTAAGTCTTTTTTTACTGACATGGCGATGGATATTACAAATGAGGCTATTCAAATATTTGGTGGATACGGATATACCAAAGATCAAGGTATAGAACAATTATTCAGAGATAACAGAATTACCCCTATCTACGAAGGTACAAATTCCGTTCAAGCCATAGATTTTGTATTTAGAAAAGTAAGCCAAAAAAATATATTTACTAATTTTTTATCTTTAATTGATGAAGAAATTAAGCTTTGTAAATCAATTGATAAAATTAAAGATAAAACATTAATTTTAGAAAATTTAAAAGATGTCCTAATAGACTTTACCAAATGGATGGATCCAGAGGGCAATACACCAAAAGATGACATTAGCGCATCATGCAATGATTATTTGAAGTACTTTGGTTATACATCTTTAGCATTTGTTTGGTTAAAAGTTTTAAGAAAAAGTTATGAAAATCATTCAGCTAATAAAGAATTTTATGATGATAAAATAAATACTGGCAATTATTATTTTGATAAAATTGTACCTAGGGTTGATAGTCATTACAAATCAGCAATTTCTGGTAGCAAATACACAATGAGTGCTAAGTTTAACTAAGTGAATAAATACAATCAAAATCTTGATAAAAACGACGCAAATTTTGTTCCATTAACTCCATTAAGTTTTTTAGAAAGAGCTAAGGATATTTATCCTGATTATGTAGGAATAGTTTATGAAGACAGATCATATACTTGGTCTGAAATATATAAAAGATGTATTAAATTTGCGAGCGCATTAGAAAAAATTGGAATTGGTGAAGGAGATACCGTCTCTGTAATGGCTTGTAACACGCCTGAAATTTTTGAGGCTCACTATTCAGTTCCGATGACTGGTGGAATATTAAATACAATTAATATTCGTTTAGATGCAAAAACAGTCTCATATATTTTGGATCATAGTGAAGCAAAAGTATTAATTGTAGATAGACAATTTCATGCTGTTGTGAATAAAGCTTTAGAAACTGCTAAAAATAAACCTCTCATAATTGATATCCAAGATAATTTTGCTGATCAATCACTACTAAAAAAAATTGGAGAAAAAGAATACGAAGAATTTTTGAACACTGGAGACGAAAACTTTCAATGGAAAAGACCTAAAGATGAGTGGCAGGCAATATCATTGAGTTACACCTCGGGTACTACTGGAAATCCTAAAGGTGTTGTATATCATCATAGAGGCTCATATTTAATGTCTACTGGAAGTGCTGTTGCGTGGAATATGCCTGCTAGGCTCAATTTTTTAACGGTTGTTCCAATGTTTCATTGTAATGGTTGGTGCTATCCATGGACAATACCAATGTTAAATGGAAAAACGGTTTGTCTTAGAAATATTGACATAAAAAAAATTTTTGAATTAATCGAAGAGCATAAGATAACACATTTTGGTGGTGCCCCAATTGTGTTGAATATGATTACTGGAGCATCTGAGAAAGATCAAAAAAAGTTAGGTCATAAAGTATATGTTCTAACAGCAGGAGCACCTCCTCCAAGTATTATATTTAAAAAAATGCAAGCACTAGGCTTTGAAGTAATGCATGTATATGGACTTACTGAAACATATGGACACATTTTACAGTGTGCTTGGAATGATCAATGGAATGATTTAGACGAGGATAAACAAAATGAAATTAAAGCACGTCAAGGTGTTAGATACCCTAATACAGAAGATGTCATGGTTATGGATCCAGAAACCTTAGAACCCGTTCCAAAAGATGGAAAAACAATGGGCGAAATAATGATTAAAGGAAATGTTGTCATGAAAGGATATTTTAAAGATAAGGAGGCAACAGATAAAGCTATGGCAGGAGGTTGGTTTCACTCGGGTGACCTAGCAGTTGCTCATCCTGACGGCTATATAAAAATTCAAGATAGATCAAAAGATATAATTATTTCTGGGGGTGAAAATATATCTTCAATTGAAATTGAAAATACTTTAGCTAAACACCCAGCAGTTTCAATAGCTGCAGTTGTTGCGAAGCCTGACGAAAAATGGGGCGAAGTTCCATGTGCATTTATTGAAAAAGTTCAAGATAAAGAAACAAGCGAGAAGGAATTAATTGATTTTTGTAAAGAAACTTTAGCAGGATTTAAAGTACCAAAGAAAATTGAATTTTGTGAATTACCAAAAACTTCAACAGGAAAAATTCAAAAATTTGAACTTAGAAAAAAAGCTAAGGAATAATGTTTGAAAAATCTTTTAAAATAAGAGAAAAGATCTCTTAATTTTAAAAAATGAAAACATTCTCTATAGCTAAATCAAGAAGATTAAGAAGCACTCCTTATACCTCTAGAATAGAAGAACAAGGAGTTACAGCATATACAACATATAATCATATGTTGCTACCAGCTGCTTTCGGATCACTTGAAGATTCCTATCATCATTTGAAAGAGTCTGTTCAAGTTTGGGACGTTGCAGGAGAACGACAAGTTGAGATAAATGGAAAAGATTCAGCAAAGCTAGTCCAGCTTATGACATGTAGAGATCTATCAAAATCTAAAGATGGTAGATGTTACTACTGTCCAATTATAGATGACAAAGGTGGAATAATAAATGATCCAGTAGTTTTAAGACTAAGCTCAGATAGATGGTGGTTATCTATAGCAGATTCAGATGTTTTACTTTTTGCAAAAGGACTGGCCATCGGTAACAATTTTTCTGTAAATATTTTTGAACCAGATGTGAATATAATAGCTGTTCAAGGACCAAAATCTTTTAAATTAATGGAAAAAATATTTGGTGAAAAAATTACTCAACTAAAGTTTTTTGGATTTGATTATTATGATTTTAAAGGAACAAAACATTTAATTGCTCGATCAGGCTGGTCTAAGCAAGGTGGATACGAAATATATGTTGAACATACTAAATCTGGATTAGATTTATATGATACTTTGTTTGAGAAAGGTAAAGACCTTGATGTAAAACC
>LUMT01000209.1_pt1 | contig 35431 bp, 17 predicted proteins | sample 729741 | NCBI WGS metagenome assembly LUMT01 (sample SAMN03860299, study PRJNA289734) | marine metagenome | biome: seawater column; feature: ocean; material: water; isolation source: Red Sea water column Station 192 - depth 50m | place: Saudi Arabia: Red Sea | collected 2011-10-15 | depth 50 m
GATACTATCTGTGATGAACCTCCAGAATTTTGTGTTCTACTCATGTTTCCAGTAGGAATAGGAATCATTTGAGGTCCCTCAGAAACTGCTTTGCCGACTTTCTCATCAACACGAGCCATGGTCTCTTTCATCATTGTCTCATTGTTTTTTTGAGTGTCTGCTTTTTCTCTCATTTGTTCTTGAATTTTACTTATCTCTGCTGGTTTTTGGAACGGGGGTATTTGCGTGCCCACGAGGTTTCCTTCCTCATCTCGTCCTCCGGCTTTAAGAATTTCATTCCTTATTTTCTTTATACCAGCAGCATTGAAGGGAGTTCTGGACACCATGCCGGCAAATTTCAGCAAGTTCGGTGTAGATGATTTAGATTCCTGATCGGAAGGATTTTGTTGAGTTGCATTTTCAGCCATTCGCTCAATTCCCAACTGCATTATTGGATTTTTGTCTACCACTTTTTCTTTAAAATCTTCAGGAGACATGTCTAACATGTTCCGGGCCGAAATTTCACTTCTATCTTTATCAGCATATGGATTAGCATCTTGTCTGACCTCCTTGGCATCGGCGCCGATCCCCGATGGAGAGTCCGTTCTTGTCAGTTCTCCGAGTTCAAATTTTTCTTGTTCTAGTTTAGACTCTGTTTCTTCTATTCGTTTTCTTATGCTTCTAAGTCTACTTTCTTGCTGCCTCTTGCTGAAATTACCTTTATTCTCCAACGCTCTTTTTAACTGCACATTTTTAAGATTGGATAATCGTCCAGTTAAACGTTCCACTGATTTTTCTTTTCGTTTAATATCACGTGGTCTCATTCTCTCGTTTTCTTCTAGCGCCTCTTTCAGTCCAGCCGCACTATACATTCTGGCTTGGGGTTTGGCACGTTGTAAGGCTGCTTCCATCCTTGCTTTTTGCTCCGGTGATGCTTTCATCGGGCCTGTCATATTTAATACCTTAGCCTTTTCCGGCCCACCCTCACCCAAGACTGCTGGTGTTGGATCTGTCACCATTCCACCAGTTTTAAACGCAGGAATAATCTTGGTTAAAACATTTACATCGTCCCGACTGATTGGAATAAATCTTTTTCCCGACTTGTTTAGTTTTTTCATCAAAATTTCAAATCTAGAAAATGCCTTTGAAAAAACCTTTCCTGAAGGAATAGTATATTCTGAGTTGTTTCTAGGTTTTGTAGCGGAAATAATATGCTTTGGATTGGTTTTGGGTTTTACCGCAGGGACAACATACTCTGGATTATTTTTAGCAACGATTCCAAATGAGGGTTTAGTTATTTGATGTTCTTCAACAGGAGCGAGTTTTTCCAGGTCTGGGATTTTACTATTAATTAATTTTGAAGCGATGGCTTTTATTTTGCCACTAAAAGGTAAACGGATTTTTTTTCTTCTCGATTGAGGCTTTCTACCCCTTCTCTTAAGACCGGAAAGAATTTTAGATAATAGTGTTTCTTGAGGCATTGTTGTTTATCTCTCTGATCTTTTGGTTTTCCTTATCAACATGTTGTTTTATCAATTCTATGTAGATATCTCTCTCCCATGGCATCATCATTTCAATGTCCGAATAGTTCATGTTAAAGTGAATGAATAGGTCTGAGTTTGTCTTTATCATTCCCATGATGGATTCATGACAAAGACTTACACGAAAAAATCCGATATCCCCTCCAGACGAAGTGTTCTAACCTCATCATCCTGTTTTGTTTTATATGATATTTCCTTAAATACTTTTGGTTGGTTTTCTACAAAGTGACTGACATCTTCATATTGTTTATGTGTTAAATTCTCCACGAGTTCAATTTTTTCATCAACGGTAAGATCCGATCCTTCATAAACTTCATCTTTGATTATGATCTTATCAATACATCGTGCAATCAGGGACTCTGTTTCTTTGTCTGAATCGAGACTGATATAATCTGCAACCACGGGGTTTTTAAGAATTATTTTAAATTCGTCGTTGATTGTAACTTCATTTTTAACTTCAGGAAACTCAATGTCCAGTTCGGTCAAGTTGATCCCAACTTTAATGGTTTCACCCGTATCCGGACAGATAAAAGTTGGCTCTGCTGTTTCAGCGACAGATTTTGCTCTTAGCATACAGAACAAATATTCAAGATCACATAGGGGTATTTGATATCCATTACTTACGTTATCGACACAACTTTCCACTATTTTTGCCATGGCATTTAAAATGGTGTCATTTCCCTCATCTTGAGTCATGAGAAGAGTTTTTTCCTCCTTGACTAAAAACGGACGAAAGAAAGTTTCTGTTTTTGTTGATGGGATTGTTACTTTAAATTTGGGTAAAGTGTTATGTAAGTGATCTAAAATTTTCATAATTTCTCCATGTTATAATCAACCTGCTGGTTGGGGGACTGCTGATGTCTTATATTCCTTAAATCCAAGACTAATATCCATAGTCATAATTTCATTAAAACTGCCAGATGATGCCTGTCCTTGAATAATAGATGTCGGGTAAGCCTCTCTCAAAGACATTTTCCATCTATGACGACCATCCTCTTTTAAGTCCATAAAATATATTTCAACGTCTGCTTCAATTAAATCAACATAACTACCCGCTCTGAACATTTCTGAGCCACCATCGTCTGTTATGAGTGAATGTAAATCAAACCAACTCTCAAAGTATTCTCGGACAGACCAGTTTTGATCCATGTAAAATTGCATGAGAACGCTGGGCTCACCACCGTAACCTCGTCGAATGGGGACTGCTCTTGGGTTCGCTCCCTGTGCGGTCAAGTCATCTAAAACACCCTCTAAGGATCTACCGGGCAAGGAAACATTAACAGCAGGCATTTCTAATCTTCCAATAGCATCGTGGTTAATAAAAACCTCAAAGCGGTTTGTTCTTTGAAGTCCACCAAGTTGACCAAAAACTTTTGATCTATACTCGTCTATCGAGGATTTAAGAAAAGCCATTAGAACAACTCCTTCTCGGTAAGAATGACGAATTCCCAACCTTTAACTCTACAAAACTCTTTTGCCGCTTTCCATTTTGCATCGTTTACAACATATGTAGTGCATTCTTGCATATATGTTTTTTTTCTTTTGTTTCCCTTTTCTGGACGAATGGTTTGTTTATACGGCTTTACCTCTAGAACTTTTGTTTTTTTCTTGCCGTCCTGTGTTATTAATTCGACGATAAAATCGGGGAAATAGCGATGTCTTTTGTTGTCCAACGGAGAGATGTAAGGAATGGTTATTTCTTCACTTCCCCACCGCAGCACGTTTTCGTTTGTATCTAAGTATTTACAAACCCGTCGCTCCCAAAGAGAACGGCAAATTATGTTTGCAGAGTCACCTACATATTTAGACTCATTTATCGGTTTATACATTGTTTTGTAAGCCATACCCTATATTTAGGAGAAGCCAGTGGCAAACGAATTCACATATCCAAAAGTAAAACCCTCAGAAGTTCAATTGTGGATCAATTTCACCGCAAGAAATTATACCAATCGAAGAGCAAGTAGAGCCGCTGGTGGTGGTAATGCGTTAAGAGGCAGAGGTCCTCTTTTTCAAGCAACTCTTCCAGTGCCACCTAATATGTCCTCCTCTTCAAGCATAGAATATAACGAAGGTGAATCGACAACAACTCCTTTAATTGAAGGTGCCCTCACATTGGGGGGACAACAGGGGGGATTCCTGAGAAGTGTGGGTGGTTTGGTTTCTCAACTTCCTGTTGTAAAGGGATTATCCCCCTCTCTTCTCGCTGATCTTACCGTTGGTGGCTATATTGGAATGGTTGATATGGATAGAGGAGAACTTCTTTTTTCTGGTTCAGGGCACAGAACTTTTCAATTCAATTTCAGTATGCTTGCTAGAAGTGATGAGGAGGCATCGCTCATTTCTCAATTAGCAACCGCATTTGAGGCACACTCTCTCCCAGAACCAAGTGCCATAACGAATGAAAAAATGTTCCATCCTCCTATTTGGCAGTGGTACGTTTTTGGTAACAATGGTAGACAATATAGAAACTTGGATGCTGGAATTTGGACAGGATTTGCTCAGACCTCCGTTTTGACGGACGTTCGAGTAAATCGAACTGGGGCAGGTGGGGCATATTCATCACCATCAGGTGATCCTATTGCCATAACTCTCTCCCTCTCATTCACTGAGTTGGAACCAAACCTCAGATTCCCACGCAGCAACCAGATTGGTTCAAACTCTCAAGTCATCACACGAGACTCATTTTAATAAGCGGGCGCAATAAATGTATTTTGAAAGTCATCCAAAAATAGAGTACCGTTTTCCTAACCTCAGAACTGTCACCATGATGGACATCTTTAGGTCTGTTAAATTTACGCAACAGACTTTGAGAGATCCTGCTATTTTTGATTTTGTTAAGTTAGAGGACGGATCCACACCAGAAGTTATTGCACAAGAGGTCTATGGTGATCCGTTTCTTTTCTGGTTGGTATTAATGTCCAACGATATTATTGATTTTAACACAGAGTGGCCAAGATTTACTGGACAAGAAGCATCAACACTAAGATCATCTTACGGTGGCGGGTATTCATTCTATTTTTCTGAAGAGATGGATATAAAGCGTGGTGACATCATAGCAACAAGAGATGCTTCTGCTGATGGTGATGTCGGGACAGCATATGGCATTGTTAGTGACTATTATGAGCCACTGAACAAAGCAAATGTTATTCACCACACATTTTCCTCTTTAACCACAGGAACAAGTGGACTCGATTCGTTCTATGTTTTTAGAAGAAACGGTCCAAACAGTTATACTAGATTGTCTGCTGGATTTGAAAGTGTAGATTATCTCCAACCCAAAAGAATTGACAAATTGGTAGACTCCGTTGTTTATTTTAAATTTGATAACGTTATCGTCAGTCCGTTAGCAAATTACAGCACCTCTGGCGCTTTCACCTTCACCAGAGACAAAGAGTTAAAATACTCATCAAACAATCGAAAATCATCCCAGAAAACTCTTACACGAGCGTATCTGGACGGAGATGATGATGCGATCAGAAATGATAACATTGAAATTGTTAAATTTGAAGACGAACTACCGAGTAATAAAATAGAAAATAGTATAAAAGTTATAAAGAAAAAATATGTTTCGGATGTAATTATAGAAGTGCAAAAACTTATTCGAGGTTATGCCAACATTTCAGGCTTAAGCGTTTTAAAATATGACGGATCATATCGAGAAAGGTAATTTTTAGTTATGGCGAGTGAATCATCTAAAGTAGCAGATTTTGATTTAAAAACTGCAAAGATAGTCAAACCAAACGGTGTAGAGATTGATTTATTAAACGACGAATCAACCGTCGAAATTTTTTCAGGTATGAAGATTATCGAGGATGTTTTTACTCCGGGTGTTCATGGTTTTATGACTTTCAAAGAGCCAGCACAAATAGGTGAAATGTTACCTCTCGTTGGTGGTGAAAAATTTATAATTGATATCGAAACACCGGGCGTTGAAGATTCGTTTAAAAGTTTACAGTTTTTCATTCACTCCGTAACACCAGTTATTGATGAAGTTCAATCTTTAATGAGTGGAAACTTTAAAGAACAATCTTGGACCGTTGAATTTTCTTCATACGCTACTCTATATGACAACTATGTTGAAAACTCTTTGTTTGAAGAAGACTCAGATAACTTTGTTGGAAGAATAGTTTCTGGAGAAGAAGATGAACTTGGAACAGGACTTGTTCAGAAGTTAGCAGAAAAATTCTTTGATCCCGAAGACGAAAATCGAACAAATTTTGATCAAGGTGATTTTGATCTCGAACCAACAGCAAATGCAGTTTGGTTTAAAAAGGATCACCATCTGTATCCCTTTAAGAAAAAAGTTCAACAACTTTCAGTGATGCAGATGCTAAACTATGTTGCAGAAAAAGCGGTTTCTGCTGAAAACGAAAGTGCTGTAAATTATCTTTTCTGGCAAGATTTTGATCGTTGGCATTTTAGATCCCTCAATAGCATAATTAAAGAAACAGAAAATCCTAGAAAATATTACGTTGATAATCCACATCAAGAAAACTTACTCGACTCTATTGTTTCGTTTAACACTTTAAAAGAGTTTGCTCCTTTAGACTTTATTCACAATGGAGCGTATCTCTCCTCTTATCAAAAAATTTCACCCGATTATGATAATCCATATCTTGACTTTACATCCTTTAGTGATGCACACAAGATAGAAGAGGTTACTTACTCGTACCAAGAAGAGTTTGATGATTTGTTTGGAATTGAGCAGTTTCCTCTGATCACAGAGGACTTTGACTTTGAAGCCAAAGACTCCGTAAAGAAGTATGATTCTGTTTATGGATATTTCTTTGAGTCCTCACATAACGATCAAAGAGTGAGACAAAGATACTTCTTAGATGATTTCCAGTTAGACTATGGAAAAAATACAAATCAAGAAGATCCGACTTCTGGTTACAATGAAAATATTCTGTGGCAACCCATGTTTGATATCACAGAGTCCAGTGCGAATCTTATCAAAGAGATTGTCGGCATCAAAAGAGATTTAAAAGAAAATAAAGCAAAGTTAGAATTTAAGAAAAATCTTAAAGAAAAATGGGCAACTTACAGATGCTCCGTTTGTTGTTTGAAAAATTTTAAAGAACCTGGCTTAACCGCCGCACAAACCTCAACATATAATATTGTTTCCGCTGGTTCATTTACTGACGTTATTGACTATGATCCAGAGAACGAATTCTCTAACATCAATGGATTTGTTTCTAGTTATGATTTCATTGATCCAAACACAGACGATGAAAGTGATTCCTTTTACAATATCACAATGGGTGAATTGTATGGATTAAAATCGGACGATGAACCAGAGGGTGAATTACGATCCATTTTGTTCCAAATAGATGCCACACAGTATTCTTTAAATCGAATGATTGACAGTGTTAACAGTCAAATAGATTATTGTGAAAGCAATAGAAATTATGACAACTCACACGTTCAGATTCAAAATAGAAAGTTTACATACTTTAACAATCCTCCAGAGGAGCCATTTGTTTCAATTGATGATTATGACCCCGCTGGCTATGATTCACTGGGAGAGGAAATTGAACTTAATCCTCAAATTTTAGAGGACTTGGTTGAAGTTCAACTGGATGTTGAAAACTTAGAAAGAAATGTTTATGATGGTTTTGAATATGGTCAATATGAGTTTAATCAATACTTAGAATTTACGGACACAAGTTTGTTCGACGGTGATTATTCTTGGGCTGGTGCATTACATAGAGGAGGTGGTGTTTCTAGTCCACCAAAATTTAACGCTTCGTATCATGGATTATACTCAGATAATATCGGAGGAGTTCACCAATTCCCCTGTGGTGGTTGTTTCCAATCAGAAGGAAAGCCACCTCCACAATCTTTAGTGGAATTATCTCCACCAGCAATTGAACTTGAAGGTGAGGGAACGGGACAAGCAAGGTTAGATATTAATCCCGTGTATGGTGTTGAAAAAGCATCTGAGTCGATCAATTCTCTTGGAACAAAAGATGTTGCATCCAACAACGATTGCGTCCTTCAATGGGGACCAGGCGTTATTGCGGTTTATACGAGAAAATTAGAACTTCTCGATGGATATAGAAGCACCTTACTTTCCTCATGGACTGATTTTGTAAATAAGAAAGTATTTGTTCAATCTAAAAAGCCATACTTAGGTGTTCCCGGCATTACTGGAGAGGCTCCTGTAAATTCCTCTTTGATGAACGTCAAAAGTATCAAACGAAAACCAATCAGGGGTAGTCGTTATGAAATTTTTGCAACGAAAGAATCTTTACAAAGAGATGAAGATGATCTTCCAGTCATAACTTTAAATGATTACGTTCCAACGTATTCTCCATTTCTAGAAGAAGATGAGCATCCATATTACAGTGAAAGAGTAAATACTAGCATTGGTAACAATAACGGTTTGATGGATCCATCAGTTCTTCTTGGTTTACCTAACGTTGGAGAGTCATACTCTGTGAGTAATCAACTTGTTTTTCCCTCTGGATACCAGCGATCAGAAACTTCAGATAATGGCTCAAGTAATGAGTCTCATGCGTTTGAGGTTGATGTTCCAAGATATTTTGCTTTGAGTGGTATAAATGGCGCTCTACTCCAATCACCAGAGCCTCTTTTGCAGAGTGTGACACGGAACAGAAATGTAAAATCAAATAAGTTATCAGAATCACAACAGGGCGACCCTGCTTTTAAAATTGGAACAGAGGGATTTTACGGATTAAATAAAATTAACGTTGATCAACCAGTTTATGCTTACGATTGGTGGTATCCGGCAGATAGACCTTTCTTTTCAGAAAAACCGTTGGGTGACGAAAACAATAGAGTCATTAACGAGCAGTTAAAATATGCGGACGCTGATGCTAGAGCAAGAGGTTCTAGATTTGGAGACTTCTATGCTCCGTTCACTGTTTTCTTAGCACCGTTCTTTGGAAACAAAAACAGTTACGCTGAATTCCGAAATGTATCGGATCAACCAGACTCAGACGATACAAGAACTGGTGACATGTTTGAGTTATATCTTCGTGGTGCAAAAAATAATGCAAGCGACGTATCATCCGCTGGTGTTTTAAGTCCAGACTTTGGATACGGTGAGGTCGATCCTGATCGTCTCGGTGGTCCTCAAGCGGACAGCGGTGATGGTGAAAGACCAATATCAAGTTATTCAGGAGTGCAACCAAATAATCCAGATGTGCCTAGAACACCGTCTCAAAATTACATGAATGTTTCGAGTTACGCTGGATATTCAATTCCTGGCAGAGTGCAGCAAGCACCGGTCCGTTATGGTATGCCGTTTGGACCGGGTAATATTGATCCTCTGGCAAATAATACTTTCTCCGCTGATAACACGGCAAAATTTTTAGGTTTAAGTAACTGGGGACTCTCCCATAATTACGATCAACATTTTTACAGAGACTTTGGATTCCCCGGTGAAATCATTGTGAAAATCACACCCACTTCACCTTCATCTTACACGACACGAGTTAATGATTACTCTCAGTCTAGTGGTCAAGGTGGTGGTGGTCAAGATGATACCACTCCAAATCAAGGGGATCCACCGGGATCTGGTGGGGAGGATCCGGATATTCCACAGGGAGTGCCTGGTTGCACAGATCCCGCTGCAACCAATTATGATCCCTCTGCAACAACTGATGATGGTTCATGTGAATACGAAAATGGCGACGGTGGGGGTGGAGGCACCACTCCCCCCGGTCCTCCCGGCGGAGGATCATTCCGTGCTCTTGTTTCTGATTTTGCGGCAAACACCCAAGAGGTTAAGTATTGGAATCTTGATGGTAATATAGAAATTGAAATTGTTGGTATAAGTGTGAATGGTGGTCGTGGTGGTCAACTCGGATACACCAAAGACTTTGTGGGTGGTGATTCATTTGACTCACCTTTGTATAGAGACAACGGCTACTTAGAATACAATGTTGGACCACAATACACCAACTACTGTGATGTTGATTCGGGAGCATGTAATGGTGGTCAGTTGTTTAGTAATTACATTAACAGATCAAACTGGTACGCACCAAGAGAGCCATACAAGTCTCCGAGAAGATTCTTTGCAGAGGTTCAGAGTTTCATCCGAGTTGAGTTTGAGACTGCTGTAGGTGAGGAAACATTGGTGGACTTCCCATTCGGATTTATTCGAGACGCAGGATCCGAATACTACTTACCATACCTTGTTCAGTTGACTGCCGGACCTTTTGGTAGACACGCAGCAAACTACAATATGAGCGTTATTGGCATGGATCCGTTTGGATTCGATATTGCCGTTACACGAACTGACAAGTATAAGGAGCATCTGTTCGAGGGTGCAAATAAACCTGTATTGTATCCTACTTTAATTAATGACTTACAAAATGAACTCGGAATGGATCCTCTGAATAGTTTCTACCGAACGGTGAGTCAAGAAAATCAGTGGGCACATGTTTCATACAGCAAATTCCCAATTCCAAGTGAGACTCTGCCATCATCTTGGCATTCATTCAAAGCACCGATGACTGGTGTAAATATTAATTCAATGTTTGAGTCTCACTTCCAAAATTTAATATGGACAGATGATGGAGACTCATACGAAAACTTTGTTGTTAACGGCTCATTCCAAGCGAACTCAAAACTCGACAAACTAGATGATGGCTCTTATCGAAGATTTGCTTGGTATGGAAAAGGTTATATTCCACAAACAAATATTCATGGCAAAATGTGGAACTATGATGACGGAAGATTTGGTGATATTGATACAACAAATAGATTTGAACTATTCTATGAGGGAGAAATTGGAGAACGTTGGAACAACGATCCATATCTTTCGCAAACGGTTATTGATAACATGTGGAGATACGATATATCAGGTGAATCAGAGTATGGTATCTTTACCCCACCAGAAGTGTCAACGGCGTTGATGATGCTAAAATAGATGATTATATTCACGATTTAGAAAGAAACTTCTCTGGACAATTTGTTGTTTATTCCAAACAAAGACTGGACGATGCTTGCGACAAATATGAGTGTGCCAATCCAAACGGTCCTGTTTTTGCACCGAGAGATGATGGACAAGCAGATTACGATCCGTACATAAATTGTCCAAGACAGGATCTCCGTCCTGACGTTTTGGAGTTTGAAAAATATACGGAAGAGATGGAAAAAGAAGATCCGACAGCGAAACAAAGGTTCTATAACTTGGTTGGTGCGTTAACTCAAGATGATTTCTCCGAACCAACCATATTGGAAATCGACGAGTTAGAAAAAGAAACCATAGAGTGTGATCTAATAGAAAGTCGATTAGGATCTGAATATTTAGGTTGCATTTACTCAAATCCAAATGCAACAAACAGTTGTAATTGTCCAGAGCAAGGTGCGAAGTTTAAGGACTATTTGGAAGCGTCGAGAACATATGCCACCTTCTGGGATACACCAGATAAAACTCCTCTTCGGAGAGAGGCACAAATGTTACAATTAACAACGCAAAAGGCACTTATGATTCTGCCGGGTGATTTAACTCTTAGACCGGGACAACTCGTTAATATTGAAAACAGATACCCAACGATTATAAAACACTACACAAAACGAACTTCAGGAAATTGGTTCATTGGATCCATAGATCACAATATGACAACGAACAGTCATGTCATGGGAGTAACGTTGTTTAGAGAAAGTATTCCACACGATCCGAATGATATTACTGAACCTACATACACTCAGGACTAATACATAAAGGGGGAGAGAATATGGCAGAAATTATTTTTCCAACAAACGTATATTCTGACATTGACTTAGCGTTCACTAGAGTTGGATCTGAGTCACCATATTCTATCGCACTTAAAAGAGATAAGAACGCAATCGCACAAGCCGTTAGAAATTTAATTCTTACGACTCCGGGCGAAAAACCATTTCTTCCTGATTTTGGAGGTGGGGTCGTGAATTTGTTGTTTGATACACTAACTCCAGAAACAGTGGCATCAATAAATTCTAGCATACGTTATTCTTTGGAGGTTTATGAACCCAGAGTAATTTTTGATCAGGTTATTTTTGATGAGTCTAAACTGGATTCTAACAATTTATTAATGGAGATAAGGTATTTTTTAAGAAACGATCCTGCAACCGTCCAATCCGTAACAATTGAAATCGAAAGGGCAATCTGATGTCATATTATTCGATAGGACCAAACACGAGTGATACTGGGGGGACCAGAGGAAAACCTCCAACTAGAACTGACTCCACTCCACAAGCAATCCAAGCACAAACCTTACAGGAATCTCAAATTCAACTTGGTGAATTGGATTATCCTGCAATTAAACAAAGCATAGTTGATTATCTTTCTAGAGATGAAGCAGATAATCCAATCAAAGACTTAGATTACACCGCATCTGCGGTAAACGTTCTCATTGATGCGTTAGCATATAATACTCTTTATTATGGTTACTATTCCAATATGATTGTCAATGAGTTGTATTTAGATACAGCACAAAGACTTGAATCACTGATATCTCTCACCAAACATTTGGGATTCACTGTTGGAGGTAGAACATCATCACAAGCGTCGGTGAACATGACGGGACTTACAGCAAGATTACCGAGATATTCTAAGTTTGTCGGCACTAATGATAACGGTGACACATATACTTTTTATACAAGAGACTCGTATGAAATAGATGAAAACAATTCTGCGAAGGACGTTGTTTTACACGAAGCAAAAGATTTGGTTCTCAACAGAGATATTACCTCTCAAGTAGACTTAACTACGCAAACATATATTCTCCCAGATGATAGAGTTGACATAAATTCAATCGTCGTTGAGGTGAGTGAAGATGGTGGAACAACTTTCACCGAATACACCAAATCAAGTTTTGTAAATACGACGATTAACTCCGACAGTCGAGTATACTTTGTCGAAAGACTAAACAACTCAATAAAAATTGTATTTTCGGCAAGAGGAAACGGTGAGTTTGTTTATGACGCAATCGCTGGGACAAACCCAAACCTTGCAACAGATAACGTTGGTAGAATAATTGTTGGGACTGATAAAATTAGACTTTCGTACTTTATTCCGTCAGGTGAGATTTCAAATGAAATCAGAACATTCTCATACTCTGACGCTGCTGGTTCAGCGGAGGTTGTCGCACCTAGTTTCTTTGGTTCAGATGAACCAAACCCAGAATTAATCAAATTCTTCGCTCCAAAATGGTTTGCGGCACAAGATCGTGCCGTGATCAAGGATGACTACTATGCGATAATTAGTGATTTAATCTCTCAAGACTCAACACCGAACGAGGTTATCTCCATTTTCGGTGGAGAAGAACTGGATCCCCCATATTACGGGAGAGTCTTTGTTTCTGTTATTACGGGAGGTTTAGATATATCTCAAAACATAATTGATACACTTCAAGAAAAAGCACCAGTTTCTATCATACCAGAATATATTCCACCATTGAATGTGAACCTGAATCTTGCTTATAATGTTAATTTCATCTCAGGACAAACGCAAAGAAGCGAAGCAGAAATGTCATTTGCTATTCGAGAAGCGGTTGAAACTAAATTTGGTGGAGAAAAATTTAACAATGACTTCTCATACACGGAGTTTGTGAATACTATCTCAAACGTGGATCCTGCCATTTTACCCGATTCTATTGAGGCACGTTCAAGTCTCACAACAACACAAGTGATTGACTCATCAAGAACAACTCAGTTTTCATTTAAGAATCAAATAAATGACGGGCAAGTTGAAGGTCAAGGACTATTCTCAAGTAGTTTTGTATCTCCAAAATTTGATTTCTCTGATGTTTATATTGTTGATTCCAGTGCAGAAGAAGATGTATACGGATTCTCTCCACTTTTTCTTGCGACAGACTCTGGTGGGGTGAGAACAATTGTTCAAAGAGGTGGTGTCGGTGACATCAACTATAGAACAGGTCTTGTCCGTATTAAACCAAGTGTTATTCAAGATAATACATCAGTGACGTTTACCGCAAAACCCGAATCAGTTTCGATTAATGCCAAACAGGAAATGGTGTTAAATGTTGTCCAAAGAGAAGTTACGATAACGGGTCAGTAATGTTTGGATCTGTTCTAAAAAATACGACAAAAAATCCAGAGTATAGATTTGAAGAAATTTATGGGGACTATAGTAGTAGATTTTCTCAAACACAAAGAGAAAATCCACCGCCAGCGTTTCCGGATTTTCCTAGAGCACCAACACCACTTTTAAGTAGCGGTGGGGGTGGTATCGGATATTATAATGTTAGTCTACCCAACTACTTAACATTGAATGGCTTCACTGATTTTGTTTCGTTAGTTAGTCAATACTATGATTGGTTGCATCTTGGACAAGATTACATAGATCCAATTAATGCGGTTGATGGTGAGTTCATCCCCAGTGGTTATGGATCTGGATACTATTTTTCTCCGGAATATCTTTCTATTCTCGTTGATTATGAAAAAGTAGGTCTTGAATTTGGACAAATATTTGGAGCAGATCCAACTGGTTTCATCGGTGATCCTGTTCTCAGAAAATCAATAATGAGACGTTTCGTTTCTCAGTATGCACCAGGCTTAATTAATGAATCGACTCTAATTAAAGACACCGGAACCGAAAGACATATTATAAAAACTCTCGGAGAAATTAGACAAAATTTTTATACAAAAAAATCAAACATTGAGAGTATTAAATGGTTGTTCCAAAGTATTTATGCTGGATCCAACGAAATACCCGAAGTAGAAGTATACGAACCTAAAAGAGATATTTTACGACTCGATGGTGGAGTCCCTGATTTCAACGCACCAAATTTAGATTTACAGAGTGGTATTTATTTTACTGGAACCGGAGTCGGATTATTCGGCCAAGGCAAATTAGTTTTGCATGATAACTGTTGGTATCACGATTACTCATATCTCTTAAAAGTTAAAAACATTACAGATCAAAGGCAGGACGAGGCTTTTGAAATCGTGAATAGTATGTTCCACCCAGCGGGACTTCAACTTATTTTCAATAAGGAAAACGATGAGTATGTTCCACCAGATGATTTTGACGGGACTTTTGGTGCGACAGAAACATCTATTCTTGGTAATTATTTTGGATATAGACTTAATGATACGGTTGGATTAACGGCATCGAGTGGTTGCACATTTGATTTTGATGGTGATGGAAGTGGGGATGACTTTAAATCATTCAATCACCCTGCATGGAGTGATGAGATAAACGGAACCGAATCGTTTAATGAAACTACAGGCCTGTGGTCTGGAGCCGTTTTTGGTAGTATAAATATTGGTGACTTTTTCTTTTTAAGTCCGGCAGATCAATCTCCGAACATTAGTTCACCTAGTTGCACATAAGGAACTGAAATGGTTACATCACAAAGATCAATTGGTATTGATAATGCAAAAACTCTTTATGACACCATCCGTGGTGATGACACCAATTGGTTGTTATTTTTGGGTGGAACAGAAACACCTACCAACGAATTAAATTCGATTGATGACGATCAACAAGTTTGGGAGACAACAAACTTTTTACAGAAAGTCAGATCGAGTGATGTTGAGGTTGTTGCAAAGAGAGTTGACTGGAGAAGAGGACAAGTTTTTTACCCATATAGATCATCAGGGATTCCGGCCGGTGAAACTGGTGCGGCAAGAAACTACTACGCAGTAACTGATGACAATGAAGTTTATGTGTGTATGGGATCAAATGAAAAAAATAGATCCGATTTAAATGGATTAAGTTCCTCCACGGTAAAACCGACAAGAACGAATGATAATCAAGTTTTAAGTGATGGATACCGATGGAAATTTTTATACAAAATAGATTTGGTTAAATCAAAATTTAAAACCTCGAACAACATTCCTGTTCCTGATATTAATGAGTATGATCCAATATCGTCGTCAATCAGCGTTGAGGACGAGGCAAAAAGAAGAGGTTGTGGCAATAACGTGGGTGAAACTGGCGCTTGTTGTTTTTATCACAAAGAAAATGAAATAGAGGCTGTCACCGGCACAGTATTCAAGAAAGGTGATTTTGATTTCTGCATGGACAACGCTCTTTGTTCTAAGTGCTTCACAATAGCACGAAAAATGAACAGAGAGTTTACATTTACAAAAAATACTGTCTGTTCTACAGGACCGACAGGAACAAACGGTCCTTGCTCCTCAACGATTCCGATTCTTTCTGGATACGAAAGAGCGTTAAATAATGCAAAATACTTTTCTCCAAACTCAAATAATAAACTTCAAGCAGAGGTTTATCGAGATGCAAAAGCAAACGAAGGTGTCATTCACAACGCTTTCATTGATTTGAGTGGTCTGTCTGAAAGTGATTTGACGATAAGCGAGGAAAGTCCAGAAATTACTTTAAGTTCCTTTTCTGGAACCGGAGCAAAAATTGTATTGACAACATACGCAAAAGGACAAAATTATGTTGTCGATGGAATTAAAGTTATCTCTGGTGGATCGGGCTATAACGATGTAACGTGCGTTGACTCTGCGGGAGACCTTGAAGATAGAATCACGTTTAGCCTTGATTATCAAGGAGGTCTTTTTGCTGATCCAAGAAGAGTTTTAAATGCGGCAAAAGTCATGGTAAAAATCGTCGTACGCACAGATAAAATCAGTGAAGATTTTGGAACAGATCAAACGACTTTCACACGATATGGTTTGCTCCGTGATGTTGAAGCAGTAAATGATACGGCAAACTTTATTGCTGGATCACAAACAAACAGAGATCAAAAGGAAACTTTTTCAAACTTACACAAAATTAGAATTACCAAAAAAGGCTCCGGTCCTACAATCACGAGTAGTGCTTTTGTCATAAATAATGATCTTACAAATAAAACAGAGGCCTCAGCATCGGAAATTACAAATATTGCAAGACTACAAACCTCTAAATCAACGTCACTAAAAACTTTATCAACGAACAGAGTTTCGTCTTTTACAGCCACCAGTAGCACCCAAGGGGAAGTTGAAATAATTTCAACAAAGGAGGTCCCTTTTGTCTCCGGAGACGTTATTGGAAATAATACTGATATTTCCGAGGAATATAATTTTACCAGTATCCTATCATCTCCGACAGTTAAAAAGTTTACAGGAAAAGTGGTTTCCTCAAACTCAACTGATATAACCGTGACGACACAACCGAGAGAGGTTTCATTTTCTTTCCTATACACTTTAGGTAACTATTGAGGTAACAAATGCCAAGAAATATTTTTCCATTTAAAATATCTGACGATGAACCAAGAACTCCACTCTCGGTTTCACCATATAACTCAAGAGTTGTTGAGCATATGTTGGATTCGTTTGATGATGCCAAAAACTATAAGTATGTTGCTTTTAGACCCGGCTATCCCTTGCAAGCAGCAGAACTAAACGAGATTCAAGAATACTTTTACCTAGAGTTTTCAATTATTGCTTTCATTACGAACGGATGGAATGCGTTTAGTGGAGCGCCAAACACCTATTTTGACGAGGGTGATTTATCGTCATATGCCGGACCTTTCTGGGATGGAGCGACACCCATTGTTCCTTATGATCAAGTGGCTTATGGTGTATTGCTTGATGCGGGAGCAATTGGGCCAGAATCTATTCCCGCACCAATTAATCAAATACCTGAACTTGTTGATGTTATTGATCAGGGTGAAACCATATCAGTTGAACTAAAAGAGGGTTTTTACCACGCATCAGTTACAACAGGAAACGAAGCAGTTGATAATGGTTTTAGATATGCGATTTATTATGAACCAGTGCCCGGAACGAATGTTGCAGAAATTGAAAAACGAGAAGTTGGAAAAACTTATGTCGGATTTTCCATGACTCAATCATATATTTCTCCATCTCAATTTACAGGTGAAACAGCGTTGACTGATCCATCACTGAATGATAATTCATCTGGATTTACGAACGATGTTGCCGCTGGTGCAAGACGAGTTAAATTTAATTTTAACAGAGTTGTCACCACAGACTTCCCCGCAGGAGTTTTTGGTGGTGGTAGTCCAGTGTCATATCCTCAAAACTGTGTTGTCCTTTACATAGATCACGAACAGAAAAAAGTTAGATATTTAAACGGTCTTCCTGTGTATGTTAAATCTACCACTGGGCTTGGTGGTTTTGGAAGTTATGTTTAATGGTTTGTGAGTATACAAAATATGTCCCCGAAAGTATCGGTGGTGAGGGAAACCCAGATCAGGGAGACTATCTCTTTTCTCAAAGTTATTTGGGTGGACTACCTCCAGGCCTTTCAGGGAGACTGTGGAATCCCGATGACTTGAGAAGAGACTATAATGTTCTTCATCTTACACCAGACGACTTTGATGAGAGTGACGGATCTTGGAGAGATCCAGACGCAGGAGTTAACTTCCTTCCCGGTCCTCCACCAGAGGGACCAGAGTTTAGTGATTTAACTAATTCGGCACCAAAACTTTTACCAAGTTATGTTTATAATAAACGCAATGGTACAACTAGAAAAGCACTCTTTTTTGATCAAAGATTAAAGCAGTTTCTTTCCGTCGAAGATTTTTTTGGAAAAACCTTTTTTAATATTAATAAGGGTAAAGATGTTCTCATGTATGCAGTGATGAACAGTCCTTATAATAAAGCGATTAAATATAGTGCAGCATGTGGAGTAACCACAGGTTGTGCGCCCACAGGCACCAATCCAGACGCTCCGCCAGATGATTTAATACCGCAAACAATGAGAGAAGCATATCCGAACTGGCCGAATCTGGATCCATATAATTTTAATGATTGGCCCATTGGACTCTCTCAGTTCAATGGAAGATATGGAGCACTTTACACAGCGGGTGAAGATAGATATGCAATTTTACACAATAAAGGATTCGGCACCGCAGCATCCTACAAGTTTTCTGCTTATTATTACGCATATCCTCCGGGGCAAGCATTTTTACCGTCATTTAATGATGTTGAATTTCAAACAACCTATGATGGTCAACCCCTCGGTATTCAAGAAATAAGATACTCCGGCTATGTCGGTGCTGAGTTTGTAGACAACGATAACGATGGAATACCAGATATATTTTATCCCTCCAGTGGTTTTCCCACACTTGAAATTACTGCTGGTAATGTTATGGATTTTGAGCCGCATATGTTCGGAACTTTTTTGCGTCTCTCTAGTGGTTATCTTTCACTGCCAGAATTAGGTTTACCACCAAGAACTTCTTTTCGAGATCATAGAATTTATGCTTTATATGATGGCACTCGTGGTTCAGTTCTTCCAATCAATGCCATAGCAGAGGAGAAAGGTTTAGACCCACTTGTGATTAATCAGGTAAATCCAACGGGTCTATATGTCGGTCCTGATTATGAAGTTTTTGAGTTAAATCCAACCTACATGGGAAAAAGAATAATTTTCGCATCACCACCCGACGAACTGGATCTCGAACTTGCAGACTACTCTACATTTGTAATTTCAGAACTCATCATGGTAAAAGCAAAAGATGTAGAGATCATAGATGAAGAATATGATCCCATTGCCATAATACCAGATGATGTTGTTCAAAAAATAGAAGGATACATGGCTTGCAAATACGATATGCAAGATAAACTTCCACCAAAGCATCCATACAAACGTTTTTGTCCGGGTGGTGAGCCTCCTGATACTAATCCATATATTCCCCCCTCATTTCAGGCTAGAGATACTAATGTTCCTCCAGAGGAGAGATCAGGTGGACCTTTTTCAGTCCTTGGATTCTTCCCACTCTACACCACACCAGAATTTGCAAAAGCGGCGTCACCAACACCAAGCGTGGCAAGAACACCAAATGAAGCAGCAGAGGGAAAAATTGGTTATCACACCCATGTCTTAAACGGCGTTACATATTATATGCCGAACGGTTTGGATGCGATCAATCAGCAGTATCATGGTGATTACGAAGAAGCACTGAGAAATGAGCCACAATCGGATCGTTATGGAATTTATTCCCAAGACAATGATGTTGGTGAAAAAAATTACACATACTTTGCTTTAGGTGAAGATCAAATGATAACTGCCGACAGTTTGAATCTGTTTCAGGAAAACATGAGAAAGGGGATTAGTCTCCTCGGTGACGCACAAAATAGTTGGCAATATTTTAGAGATCCCACTCAAGGTAATAATGTTGCGTCCTCTTTCTGGAATGGTGCGACTCCAAAATATCCAAACAAACATCCACTTGGATATGCTTTTGGTTTGAACGACAGCAAAATTTTCACACTAGAAAATCCTATTAAGTTTGAAAACTTCACCGACGAAATTAAGGTAACTTTCAACGAGATGGATTATGTTACCAAAACCAGATCACTTGGGAATCTCGACAATGGATTTTCATATCCAGTTTCTCTTTCATACAAACTTTCTGCGAAAGAAAACTTTGAATTGTTTATACCAAAGAGAGATACGGGAACAACTTATGTCGGACTAAAAGTTTCTCAAACCGAAGTCACAGATCAAGACGACTTATCATTAAGATCGGCAAATTCTAATTTTAGAGGAACATTTAGAATGCAAATTACGTTCACTGGAGCGGATTTTGAAGTCGCAGATAGCGAAAGCGATATTTCAAACTTTGAGCCAGTTTTCTACATAGATCACATAAATAAAAAGATTAGATACATGAATAATCTATTAATCGCAAACATTACTTGAGGTAAACATGGGAGTAGAAGACAACGATTTTGATATCAGTGATCTTGATGCCAATACCACCTTTTTTGAGTGGGCATCAAAAACAAACACTGATATAATTGGAAAATTAAACCGGATGCGTCTTTACGATGGTATCTCTGGAGACGGCATTAATGTCGTTGTCGGAACCACTACAATCACTGAGGCAGGATCTCCTACACCAACAACAATCACAGCAGGTGATATTTTTGTTGAGATGAGCGGCACTGTCGCTAAAGGTGTCACATTTAACGGTGATGTTAGCATTAACGGAACTTTAAATTATGACTTCTCTCAAGCATTTGGTGGTGTCAAAACTGTCAGCATCGGCTTTAGCGGAGCAACCGCTGGTTTGACGGCGGGTGATCTTGTTCGATTCGACGCTGATCTCAATGGTCTTACTCTTGCCTCTGCCGACTCTGCTACAAATGCAGAAGTTCTCGGTATTGTAAACGGTGAAAATAATAATCTTGTTTCTGTTACGACTCATGGTTTCGTTGGTGCGAATACTTTGAATATCGCTAACGGTGGTCTTTCTGCCGGTTGCATTCACTTCCTTGATCCAGACAATCCAGGCAAACTTACAAACCAAGAGCCGAATATCATTGGACAAGTTTCAAAACCAGTGTTCCTTGCGACAGGGGCAACCTCTGGAATTTTCTACAATTATAGAGGACAACTTCTTACTGGAACTGGTGGAACGGGTGACACTCAAGCGGACAACAATGCGTTCTTTTTAACAACAACAGCCTCTGGGTTAGCACAAAGTGTATTTGATACGTTCACCGTTGGTAAAGTTATTTCTTATGATGGAGATTATAAACTCACAGAATTAAACAACACTGAGAGTATCGTTGGCATTGTTGTTGCTGAGCCATCATCAACCGTTATAAAAGTTGTAACCTCTGGTTTTATTAGCGACAGTCCGGTAAATAAAACAGGACCTTTGCGTGTGAACGCAGACAGTGAATTGTCAAGTGATGTAACCACTGGTCCCATCGTCGCTGTGGGTGCAGCATTTGGTAGTGATACAATTTTGGTATTTAACCCAACGCTTGGTGCGGCAAATAACTTTAACGGTGGAACTGGTGGACAAGCACAGTACGCAAGAAACGCTTTTCCAAATGTGGGAGGAACCACGGCATCCACGGGTGGTGTTTCTTATGTAAACGATAACTTACTTGTAAATGGATCCATGTCTATCTGGCAAAGAGATCAGGGTGTTTCGACATCATACACTGGAACTGGTAGTGTGTATTTTGCAGATAGATGGGTTCGTCTCAACAACAGTGGAAATACTTCAAGTGGCACTTTGAGTTTCCAACGACAAAACTTTACAACAACACAAGGTGAAGTCGAAGGTAATCCACTTTACTACACTCGGTTTAACACAAACATCCCTGGCAATACCTTTGGAGACATCATTCAGTTTGAACACAGAACTGAAGATTCTGCCTCATTTAGAGGTGAGAACATGGCTCTCGGTTTCTATGCAAAAGCAGCAAGTTCCGGTCAAACTGCTACCGTGTTTATCAAGCAAAACACCGATGGTAGTAGCACGGAAACAAAAACAAACTTATCAACCATTGAGTTGTCAACCGACTGGAGAAAATTCATTACTCTCTTCAGTGTTCCTGAGTTGACCGCAACACCAAGTGGAGATCACTACTTTGCGGTTGGGTTGGATATCACACACGCAACTGGTAACGTTGACTTTGCACAATTCAAACTTGAGCGTGGTAGTGCTTCGACACCAGTTGAACCACGAACCATCGAAAGTGAATATGAATTGTGTGCGAGATACTATCAACGAAGTTATGCTCCTGATGTATCGACAAGAACAGTCACTACACTTAACAAAGTTCCAGATGCGACCTCTGTTAACTTTTCAGCGATACCATCAGAGAATGATCACTACTACAGATATCCAGTGCGAATGCGTGAAACACCAAACACGGTGACACTATTCTCACCACACTCCGGAGACACTGCTGACGCATTCAACAGAAGTTACGGGGACGATTTAAGTTTAACAACGGGATCAACAGGTAAAGACCTAAAGGTTCGATCTGCTCCGGTTGGACAAACAACAATTGAAGTAAACAGATCAACCCGTGATGGATTTATAGTGGATCCAATAACAGGCTTTGTTGACTTCGACAGAATTTCTGTTCATTACGTTTCAGATGCCGATCTTAATAACAATATTTCAAATGTAACCATCAACACATGAGGTAAACTATGCCAAGTTGCTCTTCTAGTTCTAACATCATGTCCTCAGTAACCTCTGTTAATCTTAACAGTATCGGTTCAAGAATTTTAGCGACAATCCCTTTAACAAGTTCAGATTATACCATTAGTTCTGATATTGTTGCGGGTGATGTTATTCGTTATGATGTTACAGATTCTTCGAATAAACAATACGTTCGAGCGAAAGCAGATACCCCAGAAAACGCAGAAGTTGTTGGTGTTGTTGAATCAATTGACAGTGATAGCATGAACGTTGTCATTTTTGGACAGATTGAATTTCCTAACGCAAATTTCGTTGACGTTACACCTGCCGGAACTCCAGACGGAGCATCCGGTGGTAATGACATTTTCTTCTTGAGTCCCACTGCAACGGGTGGAGTTCAGAACCTAGCACCGTTTAACGAAACAGAAGTTATCAAACCAATTCTTCAGAAAATGGATGATGGTACGAACAATGCCGTTGTTTTAAATTACATCGGTTACTCTGTTGGTGGTGAACTTGCATCAAACGACAATTCGGATTCACTGATCGGAACCGTGTTAAATGTTGTTGATGGAGCCGATTCTGTGATTCCACCAAACTTTATTGAAGTCTCAAGTAAATCACAATCTCTTAAGATTACAGAATACCCAGATGCTTATGCGTATTTTGGTAAGACATATGGATTCACCGAGGTTATTACACTGGACAGTTCGACCAAAATTTCGTCCACACTTTCTGGTGGAAATGCAACACAAATAACGGCAAGAGCAAACACATACAATGCAAGAATTATCTCTGTTGATTCCGTTAATAACAAAATAACGGTCGAGAGATCGGGTGGAGGAACAGAAGTTGATACCTCCAAGTCACTAAAAATTAATGGAAGAAGTTATACCATTTCATCTTCTGTTGTTGAGAGTTTTACCATTCCAAGAGTTACAAGTCCAACCGAGTTTAGATTTGATGTTGACGGTGATGCAAAAACTGTCGAAGTAAAAACATACATGAAAGTTAAGAACATTCGTGGTGTTACCATTCCAGAAAAGGTAACAGTCAGAGAGTTAGAAGTTACGAATAAATTAACAACACAAACCGCTTCCGCAGCCGAAAATGATGATTTAAATGATGCAGTAAACACCCTAAATACAGAGGTAACAAACATCAAAAATAAACTTGGAATTTCATAATGCCGATATACATTGGAAGTAGTAAATTTAGACCAACAGGTACGGGCCCAACTGGCCCAACTGGCCCAACGGGACCGACAGGCCCAACGGGTCCACAACAGATAGGTCCAACAGGGGCTACTGGTATTACTGGTGCAAGGTTTGATTCGTTTCAGCAGACGGCTGCTGGTATAACTTTCAATGTTCTGTATGACGGAGTAACATTTGAATCTTCTTCGATTACAGCAATTACAGGTGGTGTTAACGGAGATAAAATTTTAGGAAACACCGGAACAATAGTTGTTCAAGATTTAGCGGTTCAAAATTTTGGAGACGGATTCACTCTGGGTGCTAACGCTGGAACAAACACCATAGATGTTAGAACAATTGGCATTGGTGGTTCTGGACTTTTAAACATTGGAGATCAAGGTGATGAAATAGTCATCAACTATGATATTTCTGGAACAGGATATCTTAATGTTGATGCAACCGTTGGACAACTCGTTAGGGCCGACAACTCTGGCTTATTCAAAGGTGTTACTGGTCCTATTGCTTCGGAACAACTTCTTCGTCACGAAATTAAGGGACTTAGAGTTTCCTCTGTCCTCGAACCAAGTATTTTATTAGGAACCGCCGATTCAAGTTTAACTGGCATAACTATCGGTGGAACGGCTGGTGTAAAAGCGGAAATAGATTGGAAAGACGGGAAAGCATTTATAATTCAAACAAAAGAGATGGGCTTTGATAAACCCACACCAGTGACGGTGAACATATCATCACCTCCGATTGGAAAATCAGCAGCATTTTTCTTAGTCGTTGAGGGTGCGACTGGAACACCTGCAAACATTGACAGGTTCACCTCTACAAATTCACTTGTAAAATTTCCATTTATTCGCAAACCTTGTTTTAGTGGAACACGAGATATATTTACATTCATATCAATTGATAACACTTGGTATGGTAATTTGGTTTATTGGGACGATAATGGATCATCTTTAAAATCATACGATGAAACACATGCGTGTAATAAATCCGCCGGAGTGATAACTCCGGAGATTGGAGAAGAGGGAGTTTGTTGTCTTGGAAATGGCAACCCAGTGTTCACCACATATGAAAATTGTCCCGGCTTTTTCGTTCCCGATTATATTTCTGAATTTTATGGATTCACGGGACTTGATCGACTTAGAGTCTGTGGAACAGTAAATGGTGCTTACAATTTAGATGCTCTCGGTCCTTGTTGTGTTTATCAGGGTGGAATAGATCCCGGCACTCTTGATGGAAATTTTGTAGATGAAACAGGTTCTGACAATCTCCCCGGAGAAGAACTGCCTTTTAGATACAACTTAGGCTCTCCAGATGTTTTAAGATGTATTGACAATTTGTCTCCAGATCAGTGTCTTGCACTCGGATTTGGTGATTATGAAACCTATTCCTCATTTACGGCGTTTAATGATTTCTTTGTTCCAGATCCAGATGAACCAGCCGATGCGACCGGGTGTGATAGGGTAAATTGTATTGATTCTGTTTTTGATGTTGGTGCGTGCTGTGACGGTAACGGAAGATGCACTGAAACAAATCAATACCTTTGTCAACAAATCGGTGGATTTTTCAGAGGAAAAGGTATTAAATGTTTTGACACTTTATGTAGTGGCGGAACTGGATCGTGTTGCACTTTTGGAGTTTGTGTTGATGGAGTGACCGGAGATGATTGTCTTGCGGTTGGCTCTAAATATGCTGGACTTGGCTCTAACTGTAAAACTGTAACATGCCCAACACTTCCAGATACAGATCAACTTTGCGATTTCTATAATCACCCATCAATTCGACCAAAATTTCAAACTGGAGCAGAATATGGTGGAGGTGTAGTAACTGGTCTTTTCAATCCTGTCGGATCTGTTGTATTAGGAAACGCAGGATTTGGTATCAACGCTCGTGATGTTGGTCTACAGACATTTAATATTACAGCGTTAGAATCTAAACGATCATGGATGGCCTCAAATCTCACATGGGGACATGATGCAGAGGGAACTGTGTATGCTAAAAACCCCATACCTCTCGTTAGATGTGAAGACCCAGATCCATATGCCTATCCCGGAATACCGCTAAGTGAACAACTAGGATTCAACCGGAATGGCTGTCCACATGGATCACACACTAAACTTTCCAACTCCAACGGTCTGTATGTGTATGATACCAACGATGAGGGTTACATATATGTCATTGGCAACGATGTAAGAACTACTCTGTATGATTTAGAGAGTCTAACCCCACCAACCACTGAAGACAAAATAAATGTTGCTGTCGCAGGGCAGCGGGGTGCGTTTGAAGGACGACTGTATGATTCATATTATGTTGGCGGGTGGCGTTGGTTTATTCCGGGATATGGTCATTATAATAATTATTTCCCATACTACCCACTCTTAAAAATTCCGGGTGGTTATGGACAGGGCTCATCTTCAGGGGATATTCCCTTAACCAGAGAAGACCTAGTTTATCACTTCACAAAAAGAGAAATGCGACCCATCTCTTGGCCCTCAAGTCTATTGACTCTTGACAATCAAACAGTCTCGTCCAGTTTTTATCGAACAACTTATGATTACCACGGTTATGGTTTTAATGATCAATATGATTATCGTTATTGGCTTGAATCTGAGATTTCGCAGGCATATGAAGGTCAAGTTCAACCTGGTCAGAATCCCAACTCCCCGTTCGATATTAGCGGAGACGATAGCGTTTCAACTGATTCTTGGTTCATAGTTGTTTCTCTTAACGATGCAAAATTAGATGATGGATCCGATCAGTTTAAATGGGGATTAACCGGATCAAATTTTGGACCCATAACAGATATCAACGCACCGATTAAATCCAATGAAAATGTAAACCAACAAAATTATTTGGATATAGATTTACTTGAATATCAGGAATCAGATGGTCCTGATTCTGAGGTTCCGCTTGTTCATAAATTCGCTGGAAATGGTTGGGTAAGAGGAATTTTTAGAACAAAAGAAGGACACTGGAGAAAAACAAACACCGAAAATGCTTGGTGGCAGTCTGGGTGGCCTAGTTTAGCGGATCACAGACAAGCGTACTATTTATACACTTCTTACAATTTTGCTGATTCTGGTGCCCTTGGCTTTTCCCCGTCGCTGACTAATGATCCTACTTGGTTTGCTAGTACCGACGTTCGGAATCGTTATGATTCAAATAGTCCAATGTTTGCTGAGTATCGGCAAAGATCGTGGAATGAGTATGGCGCATATGCCAAGGAACCCAGAAAAATCGGATCTCGGCACCAATGGCGTGGACCATACATGTATGGTGATACATTTGAAACGGACGAGATATATCAATCTCTTTACCGTTGGCAGAGTTATAATAATTTTGAGCCAACTGCTTCACTTGAAATGTCCCGTGATTCTTGCACAACTTGGCAAAGAGCAAGAAATCAACTTGCATTTGGATATTTCACAGAGGATTTACCTGAAGAATACGGCGATCCAATTGGTTATGATTTTTCTAAAACAGTGGGTAAAACAACTGCGATAGAAAAACTATTTACAAAATATTCAACCGACTTTGAATATGATATACATCCAAATTCAACTTGGAAACCAAATTACTTTAATGCGGGTGGACGACAGCGAAGAGTGAGATATGGTCCAGATTGGAATGGGCTTTATCACAGAAACTGGGGACTTTATAACACTATCCGAATGGCACACGCTCTTAATCACGGATATTACACATGTAGTCCTAATTCTGGTAGTGAAAATTGTAATGGAACTTACGATCATATTACACCAGATGGTTTTAATTATGCCTATTGTAGTAACCTAAGAAATGGTTTCTCATGTGGATGCGAAAATACAGATGTCTCTGTTACTTCAAATGGGAACATGGTTGGTTGTGATAATTCAACAAATAGATTTGCGTTTGGAATATCAACACAAATTGCCTCAAACATGGGCTATGATTTAGAAACACCACTTCCAGAGTATGACATAAATTACCCCTTGAGGGAGGCTGAATTTTCATCAACAGTTATAGGTAAAGGGGGAACACCTGAGTATCGTCAATCCAGAGGTTCACCAACCGATCCAGATTTCTATGGCATCACTGGTCCATTCCCCGGTGGTCCTATAAGAGATTTTCATTACGAGTATAATGGTGCAGGAGCATATTGGAAAGATTGGCCGAGTTGGTCATTCAAACCATACCATAACGACGATGCTGCTAAACAACATATTCCAAAAGGAACTTCTGTGGAGTTTGCATTAGGCTTGTCCTTTACTGGAGCAATGATTGACTCACCAGAGGAATATTTTAATTCACCCACTTATCATGGAGAATATTGGTTTGGTAAAATTCAAGGATTGGATAGCGAAGCGGCTGAACAAGATGCGAGACTTTCTTCTGTTCATGCGATCCGAACCAAGTTTGATGATCGTTTAACCAGTCCAGATAGAGAAACGAGTGAGGCACAACCTTGTCCAGATCAATATTGTGATCCAGAAACAAACCTACATTACCCTAACCCACCATTTATGTCTCAGTGGTATCTTCCGAGTCCAGACGAAATGGCATACATCGCAAGGAAAGTTGCTCTTGAAGGTTTGAATGAAATTCTTGCCGAAATTCCGGGAGCAGATTTGATTGTGGGTGAATATTGGACTTCAATGGGAGCGTTTGATTTCTCAAATAAATTACATAACCCATCAGAGTGGAACACTTTTGTCAACAATAAGTCCTAATACTGGTGAAGTTCGTGGATTTGATGATTTTATTAAAGAAGAGGGTGTTAGACGAGGAGAAAATACTCTCTTAAGTGAAATGGCTAATATTAACTACAAAGTAAATAGTGGAACTAATATGGCCGATCTTCAATTAAAAGGTCATGAATGGAGTAGCCTTAAGAGAGGAATCTTTACTGATGGATCAGCAGGAGGTCCTAGCGGCGACATAGAGCGTTACAAGAGACTTGTGAAAATGGCTCAAGAAATTTATAAAAAGATGAATGAACCAGAGGTGGAGCATCTTAAAAATCCTGAGGGTCTTTTGTTTCAGGGAACAACAGGTGCCACCTTTGATGGTCAAGGTGGTGGTGGAACCTTTGCAGCAACTGGGGGTGCGACTGGGCTTGCTCCATATGTCGGAACACAAGTCCCCCGGTCGGATAGTAGAATTCGATCCGGAAGTGGTGATGAGATCGTCGGACACATGACAAAGGCATGGGCAATGACATTCCCAGACGGAGTGAATAATGAAAACCCAGCAGCAGGATTTTCTAGTCGAAAACTTTCAAAGGCAAGTGACACTGCAAAAGTTAGACCAATTCGACTTGTTCGTGCCGATTGTCAGCATCCTACATTCTCTAGTAATGGATTTATTGATTCTCATGCAAGACTTTGGTTTATTCCATATGTGTTTAACAGTGGAGAAGAAAGTGCAAATCCAGAAATAAATAAAAATCACATCATATATCCCCTCCAAGGTGGAATAACTGCTGAAAGAAATATTTTTGATGCTGGATTTACACACCGAGATCATAGAAGACTTCCTTTAGGTGGTTCTTTACCTGCATCCGATCCGGCAAGCGGAGCCTCTGTTCCCGGTTCTGCAAGATTAGGTCAAACTACACCCAATCCAAATCAACTTATATCGTATACTACCACTGGATGTTGTGAAACTTTTGAAGGATACACTTTCCAAACCGAACGATACAAGTGTTTAAATTATTACATTGGTGACTTTAAAGGTGAAGGAACCCGTTGTAAGTTTGTTGAAACTAGAGGAACTAATGATGAGGAATTACTTCGACCGGAAACAGCAGAAAAATATTATGAAGAATATTTAAGACCCGGTGGAGGAAAACAAAGAAGAGAGCAAACAAGACAAAGTTCTCAAAGAATGGGAACATCGAATATAAATATGGGTGGATCTTCATCACAAGGATCTGGATCCTCTAGTTCTTCATCTAGTCCCCCATCTTCTGGTTCTTACGGTTATTGAGGTGGGAAATACAGGAAGCACAGGAAACACCGGCACTACCGGTCCACAAGGACCGACAGGACCGACTGGTTTTTCTGGTGATAGATTAGTTGGAATAACATACACAAACGAATCAATCACTTTTGTTTTTCAAGATTTAAATAAAGAAATTCAGGGCTTAACTGGCTTCCGATATGGAACCTTAGAGGTTACTGGACCCGTTGGTGATTTGACTCAAATTCCAGATATTACAATAAACAGTATCGGAGAAAGACAAAGTATTGTCTCTGGTTCTGTTGGTTTAACAGGTATATTTAAGACGTTGGTTGTAAGTGGTGCCGCATCAATAACAGGAGATACCGATTCAACAAACACCATAAACATTTATGGAACGGAAGCGGCATCTTTTATTGGTGTTACGGGACAAATCTTATTCATTCCACCAAACTCAGGTGGTTCGGCACAGGGTTTAGATTTTTCCGAATACACTCAAACTGGTTTAAGCGGTTCCTCTGATATTTTAAAAGTTAATATTAATACACTATTACAACACTTAACTGATAACTCGAATTTGTCAGATCCATTATCAACCAATACAGGTTTTCATTATCCTAAAAATTCTTCTGGGTTGACCGCAAGTAAAACACACACATCGTTTTTTAACAGAACATCCAAAATTCTTCCCACACTTAACGCTGGAGCAAGTGCAGATTCAAGTGTTGAATATTTTGATTTCTTACAATATAATAATCTCTCTGCTTCAGATGATATTTATGCTGACACACAAAGATTTGGATCTTGTTGTTTTTGTGTTGTTCCGGAACCCGGATCTTTTGTAAGTCAATGTAATGATTATGTTTCAGAATCATATTGTAGAGAAATTGGAGGATCTTTTAACCTTAAACCATGTGCGGAAAGGATTGGAGATCCAGATTGTTCTGCGGGTGGTGTTTGTTGTTCAAACGGATCAAAATCAATAACAACAAAAACAATATGTGATCAATACAATGGGGTGTTTTTTGCGGGTCAACAAGACAACATTGATGAAATAATTTGCCCAGATCCATGTGAGTTGGGTGCTTGTTGTGTAAACGGTGTTTGCTATGAGTTTAGTCCCATCGAATGTAGTCTTGCAGGAGGTAACTTCTTTCCCGGCGAAAGTTGTGCCGACTTTAACTGTTGCTTAGAGGATTTATATCGAGGTGCTTGCTGTATTTACAACACAAGCACAAATGGTTTTGGTGGTGCGGAATGTTCACCAAATGAAACACCAGTTTCGTGTAGTGAAAAGGGTGGAATTTTCCAAGGCAATGGAACACTTTGCGAAGAAACAGATTGTTGCTCTCAAGGTGAACCACCTGATGTTGGATGTAAGTGTTGTGAATTTAACGTCGATGGTAATTTTGAAAAATACTCTGTTCCCTTTAACACGGATTGTTCTCTTCTTTCATCTAGACTTAATGAACGATTTGGTGTGCCTTTTGCTTTTACTGGTGTCGAGACAAACGGTGAGTGTCGATATTATGAAGCAGACGGCACAACAGAACTTTCGTGTCCACCAATTGATTATAATGTTCCAAACTTCTTTAGAGAATATTTCTCAAATTACAGTTGTCGAATATTTGGATGCACATCACCAACCGCAGAAAATTTCTGTCCTATTGCTACAAATAATAACTTTACATGCGATTATATTAATCCTGAAGCCCTCCAAGAGTGTGTTTCGTATTCATCAGGTTTTCGGTTGAGACCGATACGGGACAATCTTTGTCCTTGTACGGGTATTTGTAGAACATTCTGTCTTTGGAGAGTGATTTACGGCGACAATGTTCCACAAACTTATACGAAATGTTGTCCTCCAACTGCATCAAATAATGATTGCCCCGATTGTTCTCGTGTTGCTACTAGCCGAGCCGGCTGCGTTGCGACGGGTAGGGTTGACTGGAACGAGTGTCATCCATGTGGTTCAGGAGATGGACCAACCCAAACGGCCCGTGAAATTTGTGGAGTTGGTGGAATCAAACCATCATGGTGGAACGACGATATTGTGTCTTGGCCGGACTGTGAAAATCAGGAGCCGGAGCAAGTATATGGTCCGGATGGTGAACCGATTGTTAAAGTGCATAATCCAGAAGGTGATGTCTGTCCGCAACAAATATCATATTCGCAGTGTGTTGGAAGGTATTTGGATGGAAGTGAAACAGAAAACCCCCAATATACACCAGTTGAGGGTGTAAATTATTTCCCCGGTGGCGATGACCTTGGGATTGAATATTATCCGCATGTTATTGGCTCTCCGACCTGTATCTGTGGCACTGAGGATTCTGATTTTGTCACACAACCTGCGTGTCAGGATTGCATAGATTTTGTTTTGAATAATTTAGAGTTAACATGTCCAAACGGGGTGGGAAGTGGTTGTTTAACAGCAAATGGAGAACCATGCAATAAACAAACCACGATGCAGTTTAGATATATTGGGTGTGTTAATTCCGCTGGTAGGATGGGTGCGATGGGAATCCCATATGGAGAGGGGTATAAAGAATTCAACGAATACCTTTCTCCATCACAAGAAAAATCACAGTGTCAGTTAAATGTAAATGCAACAAGTTATTTAAACGTTGGATCAAATTACTCTGGTGGTATTCTTCTTGGTGTGATTGGAGAACCAAATGATTATGGAAGTCTTTTTGCGAAGGGACAAAACCCATATTGTTTAATTCACGGATACTCTAATGGTTGTGATTTCTGTTCTCCCCAAGATAAAAATAAAGCAGTAACTTTCTTTATTAACTCTGGCTTTAATTATGTTGGTGAAAATAATGGACCGTGTGCATGTGATACTGTGATGCCATACAAGTATGTGCCGAGCGATTATGATAACTCAAGAGCAGGATTCTTGCCACCAGATTTCTCAAAATCAAAACCTGATATTCCACACACACCATATTTGTATAATTTATATGAACTTCCTATAAAGAGACAGTTTGCAAACAAAGATTCGCATGAAACTGTTTCAAGATATTATGAAACTTCGGGTAAGAAAATAGAAGTTTTACAAAAAGATTCAAACGGAGAGTTTGTGGGATCACAAGAAAATATTCTTGCGAGAAAATGGACGCTTGTTGTTGCACCAGAAGATTTATACCTTGGTAGAACATTGTCAGATACTACAAACAGAAAACTGTCTTGGGGATTAAGACAATCTGCTTATACCAGAGAATCTGATGACATCGTTGAAGATGGTATTTTCATGGGAACACCTTTCCTTGATGGTTTACTTGGAACACGAATGTTTGATAAAACAAGTTACATTTGGAATCCGTGGTTTATTGAAAACGAAGAGGGTATCGACGAAGATGCTTACAATCGTTGGGTTCATGGTAAACTTAACTTGTGGGACACCGATGTTGATATCGAAAGACTCAAATCAGATGAAACTTACTTTAAACAAGAATTTGAAAAGGTTTGGGAAAAAGACAATCAACAAAACTCTGCGATGAGACTTGTTTCTGAATGGAACGCTGAAAATAAATTTGGTTACAACGACTGGTACATTCCAAGCATTATTGAACTCATGTATATTTACGGTAACTTAAATGCAATCAACGCTGGTTTGTTACAAAATGGATTTGAACCTATGGCTCAAGACAACTATTGGTCATCGACAACTGGCTCTAAATCAATTGCAACTAATTCAAGAAGATGTGTTGCATCGTCGTTCAAACCAACCGAAATTAAAGATAATACACTAGAATCAACCAACACAAATCTTGCACCACACGCACACCGAGCGTTTGTTCAAAACTTCAGAACTGGCTTAATTACCAGCGAATTTAGAGCAGACACAGTTGCGAGTGTGAGGCCCGTGAGAAGAGTTCCCTTGTTTGCCACCAACGAAAGTAGAGAACTAAAAGGTCATCTCACAAGATTTAGTGAGGGTAATAATGGGGATTGTTATGATTGTCTTACCTGTTCTACCTAAATATAAAAAATGAAAGGTAGTTAATGGCATTTATTTACGGAAGCAGTGCGATTCCCGTTGTCGGGAAAACAGGGCCAACAGGGCCAACAGGTCCCACCGGTCCAACTGGTAATACCGGTCCAACCGGACCTACTGGCTCAACTGGCCCCGCAGGGATCGAGGGTGATATTATTACAAATATTGCCAAGACTTTTCCTGGCGGTTCGTTTGATGTCCCCTTTAGACAATTTCTTTTAGATGTTCAGGGAACTCGTGGTGGTGAATCTGTTTCGTTTGGTGATATTACAGGTGTGAAGCCATTTATTCAAGGTCCTGCTGGTTTTAGTAGCACTATTGATGCACTAAATTTAGGTTCAGGTGTGACATTTGCTTTCGGTGTTTCTGGAACCACATTTAACTTTAGAACAATAACTGCAAGCGGCTCTCTGACGGCTGCGATGGAAAATGATGCTGTTATTATTTCATCCACGCTTGTTAATGATGAAACAAATACCGACGCAATCCGAAATAACAGTTTACTTTACACCAAAAAAAGAAATGAAATTTCAAGCACACTCATTGATGTTGTAAAGGATCAAGACGATACTTCTTATCTTGACTTTAAAGCGGGAACAGGCACTGCTGGATTAAACCACACTTCTCAAGTAAGAGAGGCTGGTTTGGAGTTGGCAGAGGAGGGCGAAGAAAATGATGGGTTGGGTTTATTTACAATGGATCTCTCATCGGGTGATGTTTTTCGACTAGAAACACCACTAAGCGTCGTTCAAATTGTTGGGGATTATCCAGTTGGGTATTCTATTACAAAAATTTTATACATTGAAGGCGGAGATGTAACTTCTTTCCCCGACAATGTTTTCTTTGAGCCAGGTGAAAACTATTTTTCATGTGGAACAGATGTTCTCGCACTCACAACAGTTGATGGTGGTGAAAATTGGCACGCAGTATTCACAGCAAGAGGTTATGATGTAAGTGGCTGCGACGGTGCTGGAATAGTTCCGGGATCTTGTTGTTTCTTTGTGAGTGCCAGTGGTGAAAATATTCCTCTTCCAGAAGTTACAGAATTGGATTTACAACAAGGTAATTTTCAGTGTGAGGACTATGCAACAAAATCACAATGTGACTTATTGAACGGTGATTTTAATGTTTTACGACCTTGTTCTGCGGGTTGTGCAAGATCCCTTGGTGTTTGTTGTTCAGAGGGAAATCCCTTAAATACCGGAGATCAAGTTTCATGTGAAGCGATCAATGGAGATTATTTCCCCAGTGTTAAAATTGAAAACAATGTAGCGTATAATACACTCGGTCAAGCGATTGAATTTGATCCAGAAGGTCCAAACTATGGTGAACCAATCGAAACAGGCCGTTTCTGTTTTGATCGTTGTGATGTTACACTACCGTGCTGCGTGAATGGTGTTTGTATTGGAGATGAATTCACCAGAATTCAGTGTGAATTCTTGTTCGGAGGAATTTCTCAACCACCTTCATTTGATGCAACAGCAGGTGATGATGATCAGACAACAGAAGATGGTCGAGTCGTTCTAACATGTAGTGGTGATGACATAGATCAATTTGGTGAAAGTTGTTGTGAAGAGGTTCCTCGTTTCGGTGCTTGCTGTATTCCATTCGTCGATCCAGATGGTGACGGAATCTATGAACCACCACCCGGTCTTAATTTCCCAGATTATGAGGTAGAACTTCCTCCATATGATGAATGTGGAGCGTATGTTTTGTCCAGAGTTGTGTTGCGAGGAACCATAGGTGGTTCGAATGTTCACTCAGTCATTATTAATCAATCAACTATATCAAAAGTTTATGATGAGTGTTCACATGCCCTCGACGGATGGGCATGGTTCAGCGAAAATGTCGAAGACTTGACGGTTACTGCCAAGAATTTTTATGAGAATGCTTTCGGTTTTGAGT
>LUMT01000162.1_pt1 | contig 35050 bp, 30 predicted proteins | sample 729741 | NCBI WGS metagenome assembly LUMT01 (sample SAMN03860299, study PRJNA289734) | marine metagenome | biome: seawater column; feature: ocean; material: water; isolation source: Red Sea water column Station 192 - depth 50m | place: Saudi Arabia: Red Sea | collected 2011-10-15 | depth 50 m
CAATAGGAACAGGAAAGGCGTTAGACGATCAAGAAATATTTTCTACTGTACTATCTGAGTATTAAATATTATGTCAACAGAAACGAGTAGAGATGATTTCATTATTGCTATTCGTTCGGCATTTCTAAAAAAAGGAAATAGACAAAAATTTTCACTATTCACTCTTCTAATTATTTCTATTTTAGTTTTATCATTAGAATATTTTAAAACTGGTCCAGTTAACCAATTTAGATCTTTCACAAAAGATATAATATTTAGAGGTTCATATGTTGTTTCGAGCCCATTCAAATACATAAAAGATAAATATTATCTCTTTCAAGATCATATGAGTATGTATGAAGAATTTTCAGTTTTAAGAGATAAGGACCTTGACCTTAGCTCACTTAGAAAAGAAGTTGATTTTTATAAATCAGAAAATGCGCTTTTAAAAAAATTGATAGAAGAAAGAGATCTTTTTTCTGAAGAATATATGTTAACTAAAATTTTATTAGATAAACAAAGTCCTTATCTAAAGTCTTTAATAATTAACAAAGGTCAAAAAAATGGAGTTAAATTAGGATCAGCCGTTAAAGACAGGCTATATTACATCGGCAAGGTTGTAAATGTTAACTTTTTAAGCTCAAGAGTACTACTGGCTAATGATCTTAATAGCAAAATCCCGATCATTATTGAGCCAAGTGGAATTAATGCAATACTTTCAGGAAATGGAAATGATGAGTATGCGGAAATAGAGTACTTACCTAAAGAAAATCAAATAAAGGAAAATGAAATTGTGTATACCTCTGGATCAGATGGTACAATTCCAGCTTCAATTCCTGTTGGAAAAATAATTATTCAGGACAATAAAAAGTATGTAAAGTTTTTTAGTAACTTAAATCAACTAAATTATGTGCAGGTAAATAAGTAAAATGGCTAGGGGAGACATAAAATTTTATCAATTTTTGTTAAATGCTTTTCCAGTTATTTTATTATTTTTCTTTGCTTTAACAGGCTACTCATTTTCATTTAATATTTTTAAAATTAATATATCTTTCAATTTTATTCACTTAATTGTTTTTTATTGGGTTTTAAGCTCTGTGTAATTGCATCTTTTTTTAGGACAAGAACATTGGTTCCTAATTTAATTTATGATTGGATACTATTTTTTATAGCAATATTAATTGTCAACTCAATTCATTTTACAGTGTTATCTATTTTCTTTGATGAAAATATTAGGTACGGGGCATTAATGTCAGCTGCTTTTTTTTCATTTCTAATTTATCCAGTAGTGGCAAAATTATTTAATCAAATTTATTTACTAGGTTTAAAACAAAAAAATGTTGAATAGAGGAAGAAATATAGAAAAAGGCAGAGTCATAACAAGGAGAATGTTCATATTGGCTGCTGCAAAAATATTACTTTTTGCTGGCATATCATCACGATTATATAATTTACAAATTTCCGATAGAGAAAAATATGAAATTTTATCTGATAAAAATAGAATACGTGAGTGGAAAACTCCTCCTCAAAGAGGAATAATTGTGGACAACTTTAATAAAGTACTAGCAAGTAATGATAGAGTATTTCAGTTACACTTAATGTTAGATGAAATAAATGATTTTGATCTAACAATATTTAAAATTAAAAATTTAATTGAATTAGATAACTTTCAAGTAAAAAAATTATATAAAAAAAAAGAAAGATTAAAACCTTGGAATACATTAGTAGTTTCAGATAATTTAACTTGGGAACAATTCTCAAAGATTAATTTATATTTGCATGAATTAGAAGGAGCAAAACCAGTATTATCAACATCTAGATTTTATCCTTATGCAAATGATTTAGTACATGTAGTTGGATACGTTGGTGATGCTAGTCCTAAAGATCTTGAAAAAACTGAGATAAAAGAAAATTTTGTTCCAGGTCTAAAAGTAGGAAAATATGGAATAGAAAATTCACAAGAGAAAATTTTAATAGGTAACTATGGTATTAAAAGATATGAAGTTAATGCATCAGGAAAAAGAATAAGCCAAATAGACTATATTAAAGAAAGACAGGGTAATAAAGTCAACTTAACTATAGATATAGAAATTCAAAAGTATGCCCAAGAGCTTCTTAAAGGAAAAGCAGGCTCAATATGTGCAATGGATATTTATACAGGTGAGGTAGTTGCAATGGCGTCATCACCAACTTATGATCCAAATAAATTTACACACGGCATAAATCAGAAAGATTGGCAAGAAATCAGAAATAATCCTTTAAAACCTTTGATAAATAAGTCTATTGCTGGTCTTTATTCTCCTGGATCAACATTTAAGCCATTAGTTGCCCTTGCAGCTTTAGAGTATGGAATATTAGATCCCAATAGAACAATAAGATGCAAAGGTCATAAGCATCCATATGAATTATACGGAGTCAAATATCATTGTTGGAAAAAAGAGGGTCATGGATACATGAAGTTAAGAAATGCCATCAAACAATCTTGTGACATATATTTTTATGAAATGGCAAGATTACTTGGAGTTGATAAATTATCAGTAATTGCAAAAAGATATGGGCTAGGAACCAATGTACTTGGAGAAGTTTATAATGATGAAAAAGATGGATTGGTTCCTGATACAAAATGGAAAAGACGTGCATTGGAGCAAAGCTGGTATTTAGGAGAAACTGTAATCAACGGTATAGGACAAGGCTATATTCAGACAACACCACTTCAACTTTGTCTAATGACTGCTCAAATTGCAAATGGAGGATATAAAATAAAACCTCATATAATAAAAGACGAATCTATAAATTATAGGGACGTAATAAATAAAATTAAATTGGATCAATCTAATTTCCCTTTGCATGAGAGAAATTACTTAGATGAAATAAATATTGAATATTATCAAAGAATGTATCACAAAAAGTCTAACATTAATTTTGTGTTAGATGCTATGTTTGGTTCTACAAATGAACAATATGGAACTTCATATAGATCTCGTTATGATGATCCAAAGTATCAATTTGCAGGCAAAACTGGGACATCACAGGTAAGAAGAATTACTGATCTTGATAGAGAGCTTGATTTAGATACTGAACAAATTGAATATAAAAAAAGAGATCATGCATTATATGTAGCATTTGCTCCATATAAGGATCCAAGGTACGCAATAAGTGTTATTATAGAACACGGAGGCTCAGGCAGTAAAACTGCTGCTCCACTTGCGAGTAAATTAATTAAAATAATCATTGATAGACATAAATTAAGAGAGCAAATTAGTAATGGAAATAGTAGTTTAGCGTAATGTTAAGAGAAAGAATACAAGCAAGCAACTATAGTTTTTTAGATAAACTAAAATCTATTGATTATTTATTAATCTTATTAATTATAGCTATAGGATCGATTAGTGTATTTGCAATTTATTCTACTGAAGGAGGAAAATTTTCCTTTTATACAAAAAATCATATAATTAGATTAGCTGCGTTTTTTATCTTATTCTTAGTTTTATCATTTGTCAGAGTTTCTACCTGGTATAAAAATGCTTACTTATTTTATATTGTTGGATTAGTTTTATTATTAACTGTCCTATTTTTTGGAATTTCAGCATCAGGTGCAACAAGATGGATAAACCTATATTTTTTAAACTTACAACCTTCAGAACTAATGAAGATTGCTGTTATAGTTTGTTTTGCAAGATACTATCATAGAATTCAAAGCTCAGATATTCAAAGTTATAAGTTTTTAATTCAACCAATTATACTTTTAATAATTCCTTGTTATCTTGTAATACAGCAACCTGATTTAGGAACTTCTATTTTAATTGCAGGCAGTGGAGTCGCAATCATTTGGTTGGCGGGCTTAAATATCAAATACTTTGTCTACTCAGGATTATTATTATTAGTCTCATTACCTTTTGCTATATCAATTCTAAAGCCTTATCAAAAATCCAGGATTTTAACTTTTTTCAACCCAGATAGAGATCCTTTGGGGGCTGGTTATCAGATAATTCAATCTAAAATAGCTATTGGTTCAGGTGGCTTTTTTGGAAAAGGATATTTAAAAGGGACTCAAAGTTATTTAGAATTTTTACCCGAAAAACATACTGATTTTATATTCACACTATTTTCCGAAGAGTTTGGGTTTCTTGGATCAATAATACTTTTATTTTTGTATATATTACTGATTTATAGAATTATTAATGTTGGTCTAGTATCAAGAAGTTTCTTTGCAAAATTGTACTGCTTTGGTTTTGCTACAGCAATTTTTTTATATGTATTTGTTAACATAGCAATGGTTTTAGGAATGCTACCAATTGTTGGTGCACCATTACCTATAATGTCTTATGGTGGATCGTCTTTATTATCTATTATGTTAGGATTGAGTATTGTTATGAGTTGTAAAATTTATAATCAGGAACAAATATCAGTTTATTAGCTATTTTCCATCTATGGCAACAATTGTTAAATCATCTTTTTGTATGTGGCCTGCTCCTAAAATATCATCTATCATAGTTTTAAGTCTTTCATTAATTGGAGTTGATTGATATTTTTTAATATAATTTTCAAATCCTTCGGATCCTAACATTTCACCACTTGGATTTTTTATCTCAGTAATTCCATCGGTAAAAATATACATTGAACTTTTTTCAAAAGGAATAGTGTGCTCAGGATATTTAGTTTTAGGCATTATGCCTAGAGGAGGGCCTGCTTCTGAGAAATTGCTAAAATTACCATCAGAAGATAATATTAAAGGTGGCTCATGTCCTGCACTTGATAATAGCAATTCTTTTTTATTTGAGTCGTAAACTCCAATTAACATAGTAACAAACATGCCCCTCGAAATAGTTTCACATATTTCGTTATTTAATTGAAATAATAAGTCTGATGCAGAAAAATTAGTTTTACTTAAACATCTATATAAACTAGAAGCTTTTGACATTAACAAGGATGACTTTATCCCTTTACCAGATACATCTGCAACTCCAAATCCGTATTTACCATCTCCTAAATCTGAAAAATTATAAAAATCACCTGAAACAACCTTAGCAGGGATATTTATTCCAGAAATAGGAAAGTCTTTCTCTTTATTTTTAGACAATAAAGATCTTTGAATTTCTCCAACAATTTCTACTTCTTTTTGAATTTTATTTTTTTCAACCATTTCTTTTGCCATCTTTGCTTTCAAGGAGTTTTCTATCATCTTCAATAAACAACTTATCATCAGTTTTTTTGTTTAAACAGTGGATAACACCGATACACTCGTTTGCTGCTATTAAAGGTGAACACAATACGGAATAAGTTGTGAAGTTAGTTTTATTGTCTAAATCGAAATAAAACTCAGCTATTTCCCTTACATCTTTTCTTACATTACCGACACGGATACATTTTTTTTGTTCTACTGCTTTACCCATTACCCCGTCTTTTAAATCTAACTCATATTCATCAAGATAATTTTGATGAAGTGATGCAATACATTCAAACTTCTTTTTTTTTTCATTTATAAGAAAAATATTTGCAGCTTCAGCATTTAATCTAGCAATGATAACTTGAAGAGCGGTTTTAAGGGTATCATTTAAATCAAGAGAAACAGCAAATTCTTGATTCATTTTTGTAACAAGTTCTAAATCTTCATTTACTTGTGAAGCTTGTTTTTCTGGCTCAATAGGTTTTTTTGTTTTAAATAGAAACATTTATTTATCTAGTATTTTAAGCAATTTTTGATAAATTTTTCAATCATGGAGATTATCATTAATAGCCCCAATTTATATATCCATCTGTACGACGCAGTCTTATTTGTTCAATATTTAGTGGATGGAATATTTGAATTTTCCTCTAATATTAAATTTTAATACATCTTTGTGGATATAATCTTTTTTATTGTCTTAGGAGGTTTATGGGGTAGTTTTGCCAACGTCTGCATATACAGATTACCAATTAACAAAAATATAGCACTTGGTAGATCGTTTTGTACAAATTGCAAAATAAAAATAGCATGGTTTGATAATATTCCAGTTTTATCTTATTTAATATTAAGATCTAAATGTAGAAATTGTAAAAAAAAAATCTCTTTTCAATATTTTCTTGTTGAACTTCTTGGAATATTAAATTTCACAGTAATCTATTTATTATTTGGTATTACTTTGACAACTATACTGCTTATAATTTTAAGTTTAGCATTTCTAATAATATTCTTTATAGATTTGAGACATTATATAATACCAAATTCCATAACTTATCCTATGATGATTTTAGGTTTTATTAAATCGTTTGATCCAAATTTAAATTCCATCTTTCCAAATTATATGAATTCATTGATAGGAGGAATTTTCGGATATGCAATGATTTGGTCAATTATTTATTTTTATAAACAAATAAAAAAGAAAGATGGTATGGGATTAGGTGATGCAAAACTTTTTGCAGTTATAGGTTTTTGGTTTGGGTGGATTTCAATTCCATTTATAATTTTTCTTTCTTCAATTATTGCTCTTATTTATGTGTTACCAGACCTGCTTAAAAATTCAAAAAAAATGTCATCGCAAATACCTTTTGGTCCATTTATAATTATAGGGACAATTTTTTATTTGGTATTTCAAGACTATTTTGTACAATTGTTATAAATTAATATATTAGTCATGTTTGAAAATGTAATCACAAATACTTCAAAAATAATAATTGGTAATACGGATAGAATTAAACTTGCTTTGGCTGCAATAATTTCTGAGGGAAGTATATTGATTGAAGATTATCCAGGATCAGGTAAAACAACATTTGCAAAAGCACTTACATTAAATTTAGGATTAAATTTTAAAAGAATTCAGTTTACATCTGATTTATTACCAAGTGATATATTAGGATTTAATGTTTTATCCAATGACAAAATAAATTTTCAGCAAGGACCAATATTTACAAATATTGTTTTAGCAGATGAACTTAATAGAGGCAGTCCGAAATCACAAAGCGCTTTTTTGGAAGCTATGGAAGAAAAAAAAGTTTCTATAGATGGCGAAAGTCATTCCTTGCCTGAGCCATTTTTTGTAATCGCGACGCAGAATCCTATGGACACTTCAGGAACAAGTTCATTACCAGATTCACAATTAGATCGATTTATGATTTCTTACTCCTTATCTGAATTGAGCGAGAATGATAAAATAAATATGCTAAAACAGGATGTTGAGTTAATCAATGGAAAAACAAGTCATTTAGATTGGGATGAGATCAAAATAAAAAAAAATAAAATTACAGTTAAAGAAGAAATTTATAAATACGTATTAGAGATTGAGCAGATTATAAAAACACTGGAGCAAAAAATTTATATTTCTGCAAGATGCATGAAGCAAATTATAAATCTAGCTAAAGGATGGGCTATTATTAATGGAAAAGATTATGTCACGCATCAAGATATAAAAGATACATTGCCTTTTATATTGAGGCATAGAATAAGATTTCTAAATCAAGAGGATAAATTCGAATTTGTTAATAAAGAAATACTTGAAAAAATTAGCATAATTGGATGAAAATACAAAGTATTCAAAGAATTTTTAACTTTTTTGAATTTAATTTAAAAAATAAAGCAAAAATTTATATTTATCCAAACCTCAATGGTATCGGGCTTGGACTGTTTATTTTCTTTTGTTTTCTAATATCAGTATTTTATGAAAATAATTCTGCATTATTGATATCAATAATCATATTCTTTATTTTTTTTATCTCTATTTTTGTATCTCATCAGAATATTAATAGTTTAAATCTAAATCATAACCAAAATTTTGTTATTGAAGCCGGAAAATCTGAAATAATAAATTTACAAATCATTAATCTGTCTAACGAAAAAAAATTAAATATTGATGTTGATTATAAAAAACAGACTATAGGCAACTACAATTTTAATATAAAAGTTAATACTGTCCGTCTAAAATATTTTAATAAACAAAGAGGAAAACATTGTCTAGATAAAATAATACTTAAGTCAATTTATCCTTTTGGTGTTATTAGAACAAAAGTTCCACTTATATCTAAGTCTGATATATATATTTATCCAACAAAAATCAGACCAAACGATAAATTATTAAATGAGTTCCAAATCAATAAACTAAAAAATGCAGATGAATTTGATGGATTAGATGATTATAAATATGGTGATAGTTATTCCAAAATAGCTTGGAAAAAATCCTCAGGCAAGAATAAATATGTCAAAGTCTTCAGTGATGTTGAAAAGCAATCACATTTTATTTTAAACTTAAATAAATACGAAGAAATTAATTTTGAACTGTTATTAGGTTATGCTGTATATATTATACACTATTTTTTTGATAACAAAAAAAAACTTATCATAAAACATAGAAATAATGTATTTGAATTAAACAGTAGTCAAAATTCATTAAATAAAATTCTTAAATATTTGTCAAATGTTGAAAAATAATTTTTTGAATATTTCATACTTAACATTTATTACTTTATTCATAAGTATCCTAAGTCTATCAAGTGATTTAATATTCAGTATTAAAATATTTTGGTTCATTTTATTTATAGTAAGTCTATTTCTATTAAAAATTAAATTAAAATTTAAAAGTTTATTAATTGGAGTTATTGCATTATCAGCGCTCTATATTCAATTAATTTTAAATCAGTATGTAATGTCAGAAGAATTTTTTATTAATTGTCTAGGAGTGTTAATTATAATTAAATTTTCAGAATTAAATGATAAAAATAATTTACTCTCTTTTAATCTAATTTGTATTGTGATTGCAATTGCTAGTTTAATTAAAGGACAAGATATTATTAGCACACTCACATCTATAGCTTTAGTGATTTTGATTGTTGTTAATATGTATTTAATTCAGCAAAAAGAAATTTTAGATTTAAACTTAAAAAATATATTTAAGTATCTAGGCTTTGGATTAAGTATTTTTCCATTTATTATAATTTTTTATTTAATATTTCCCCGAGCAGAAATAAATTTTAAAATATTTGACCAATCTACAAGCTCTTTAGGTATTCCAGATACAATAAATCTTGGTTCTTTTAGTGAATTTTCAAACTCTGAAGAAGAAATATTTAAGTTGATTAATAATAATTATAAAAAAGAGGACCTATATTTTAGGGTAAAAGTATTTGATTTTATTGAGGATAACAAATCTTGGAGGCCTTCGTCTGGATATTACTTATTTAACCAATTTAAAAATTCATTAAAAATTAACGATAAACAAAATCTAAATGAAAGTTATGAAATTATTTTAGAACCATATAAAAAGAAATGGATACCTAGTTTAAAAAATTCGAAAATAGCATCAAACTTTACAGAAATTTCTGAAGATTACTTTAACCAAACATTTATAAGCAGAAACTTAATTGATAGAAATAAACAAGTAAGATTTGAAAAAATTAAAACAAATATTTCTTTAGGTGAAGATTTAAGAAATTACTATGTATCAACTCCTAAAGATATTTCATATAAGTTAAAGAAATGGGTTTCGGAAAATAATAATTCAACCCAAATAGAGTTTCTTAATAAAATTTATAAAAGATTTTCCAAAGGCGATTATTATTATAATTTAAATCCTCAAAATATTATTGGTAATGATTACAAAAGTTTTTTCTTTGATATCAAAGAAGGTTATTGCGAACATTATGCTGCAACGTTTGTATTACTTGCAAGATTAGCAAATATTCCAAGTAGAATTGTTACTGGTTATTATGGAGGAGAATTAAATGATGTTGGTAATTTTTACAGCTTTAAACAAAAGGATACTCATGCCTGGGCTGAGATATGGCTTGAAGATAAAGGTTGGGTTAGAATTGATCCTACTAAAGCTATTCCTGATGAAAATGTTAAAAATACACTAAATAATGTAATTAATTATGAAGATTTAAATTCAAAGAGTTTATTTTCTTCAAAATATTTTCAAAGAATATCCTATTATTTTAGTTATGTTGATTTCATTTGGACTAAACATTTGCTGTCATATGATAACGAAGAAAGGAAAAATTTTATCAAAAATATATTAAATTTTAATTTTTCAAAAATATTTGTTTGGATCTTTGCTCCAATTATATTCTTTATTTTGATAAAAATAATTTTCAATATTAATAGTAAGAACTTAATGAAATTATATTTATATTTGCTTCTAATAGGAAAAAGAAAAAAATTAGGAATATTAAAATCAGATACTTTAGAAGAAACTTTTAATAAATTTAATGAAAACGAAAAAATTAAATATAGACAATTTTTTCAAGCTTATGAAATTAACAAATATTCTAGAAAAAATTTTGGTATTATTGAAACGTTAAGATTAATTTTTTAATAAAAGATTTCTTTCAGTTCTAAGTTTATTATTTTCTTTTATTAATTGAATAATCATGTCTTTCATTATTCTGTTTTCCTCTACTGCTTGCCCTGTAATTTTTGCCAATCTTTCATTTTCTCTAGCTAATTGTAGTTGATCAAATAAAGTTTCAAGCTCAGGATCAATAGGAAGACCTAGTATCTTTTTGCTTATATTGTTTTGGATCTTTTTCGTCAAAGAAACATTTATCTTACTATCTTTAAGTCCATTTTGTTCATTAAACTCTAGATTAAAGTTTAGGCCGAAATTATCAGTATTTTTGCTAATATTTAAACCAGCTTTTACTGCTAGATCATCAGACATGTAATGATCCATATCTTTTCTCTCACCGTCAGCAGTAATTTCAACTTTATTGCTTACGGTTTGATTTAAAGATAAGCCTGTATAAGGTTTAAGCACAAAACCGTTCTTAAAAGACTTGGAGTATTCAACATTAAAACCTGCTGATAGAACTTGATCCACTGCATCATCAACAGAAAGATCTCCATCAGTAAATGATGATAAATAAGTAGGAAGTCTTCTTAGGCCATATTTTCCATCTACTTCAATATTTAAAATTTGACTATCATTAATATTTATATCTTTGGATGCTGTGTAATTTACACCAGCAAATTGACCTAGATTTTCTTTGGAAATTGTTTGTTGTGTTTCAGTTTCAAGATCTAAATATTTATTTTGAGTTAATCCAAAAATTGAAACTACAGAAAATTTAAATTTCTCGTAATCAATATCTTTTTTTAAACCAATAGCTAAATTTTCACTATCTATTACTTCTCCATTATTAAATTTTGCTTGCTGACTAGAATAACTTAAAAAAGGTGTAAAATTATCATTTTCAATTTTAAAATCTCCGGTAACTCCTGTTGTTTCATTTTTATAAATATTGTCTCTTTTCTTTACAGAATAATATCCACTAGATTTTTTTTCTTCTGAAACCGAACTGAAAATATCATTTAAATTAGATAAAAATATTTCAGATCGATATTTTTTATTATGGCTATCAATATCTAAATCTTCACCATAAACATATAAGAAACCATTAGTTTCCGAATTATCAGCATCTGGATCACTGTTACTATCTAATATTTCATAGGTATCGTTTCCACAAAGATTATTTGTGACAACCATATTTGTTTTGTTATGGATTTCTATTTTTTGATCTTTTGAAATACTACAATCTAATGTCATTGTCGTAGTTGAATCTTTTAAATCAATCTCACCTTCATACGAACCTTCACCTTTTGTAACAATATCTATACCTGTACTAGAAGAGTTAAGAACAACTAAAGAATTATCAGATCCAGAAATTGTACCATAATTATTTATCGTAATATTAAACATTGGGAAGGCATTTTTTCCAATACCAATTCCATCTGCCAAAGAACCTGATGTTGCACTAATCGTGCCATAATTGTTTAAAGTATTATTTACTCTGTTGGTTCCATTATTTTCATACACTAGTCCATATCCTGAATTAGAGCTTGCAGAAATGGTTCCATGATTTGTTATCGTAGAATTATCTACATTTGAAGATTGCATTCCATGATCAACCCCAGATATAGTCCCAGTATTAGTAACAACGGTCCCGTCGGATGAACTTATGTTTAAACCTGAATTATCAGCAGTGGCAGTTATTGTTCCAGAATTTGTTATACTTATATTATCCCCGGCTGAAATTACTACAGCGTTATTTCCAGATGTCATTGTCCCGGTGTTGTTAAAAGTAACATCCGAGCATGTTTTACAGTAAAATGCACTTTTATCAGTTGCAGTTATTGTTCCATGATTAGTAAAATTAATATCTTCAGATTGTTCAGTATTAACTGCGTGTCTGTCGGCACTTTCAATTGTACCTCCCTGATAATTAATAAATTCAAAATCAACTAAATGAAAACCTTTAATCGGACTATCGCCTTCATCTGTTGTTTTAATAATTCCACCGTCATAGTTATAAATTTTAATACCTTTGCTCCTGTGTTTACCTGAGGCTCCTGAACCTAACCAAATTGTTTCATGAGTAGAGGTAATGGTACCATGATTGTGTAGTGTGAGACCAACACCATTAGATTGACCAGATAAATCTGAATGGCAATTAGTACCATTAAAATGACAGTTACCAACGTTTTTTCCATAAATTGCAGTATTCCCGTCAGCACTTATCGTTGCTCCTGTATTATTAGTAATTACAACATTTTCTGCATAATTTAATATTATACCATACTTATTATCTGAGTTGATTGTTCCGTTATTTGTAATTGTAGTATTCAAAGATGACTCAGCATTTATTGCGATTTGTTTGTTAGTTCCATCCTCTGTTTGAATTGTTCCATCATTAGTAATTTGAACTCCACTTATATCTTCGAGATCAACTGCCTTATTATTGTTGTAAGTAATTGACCCAGCAGAAGTAACATTTAAAATATCATCATCTGCACATGCCAGTTGGTTTGTTGATGCGCTTGCAATAGTTGTTAAACAAGGACCGGCATAACTTACTGATCCAAACAAAAAAAAGAATATTAAACTGAATAAAATTTTTTTCATCCTTTAAGGATTATTAGTAATTATGTCTCCAAGAACTTCTAAAGATATTTGTATCACCGCTAACTGTTTCTATTTGTACAAGATCTTTTTTATTTGGATCCAATGATTGACCTGCAAGATTAGCAAAAGCTTTATCAGCAAAGAATACAATTTTTGATAGTACCCCCTGACCAACATATCCACATTTATTAGAATTATTTGTATTTATACCACCAAGTAAAGATGATGTGTTTTGTCCACATTCATCATCTACAGCACATATATATGCATTTCCAAGACTACATTTATTTTTGGATTTTGTTGGTTCATAAATTGGATAATAAGCATATCCTTTATAAACAGATGGTTCTGCTGTTATTTTAGCAGAGTTTTTTAGTTTTATGAACCACCCTTCTTTTGTTTGATCTAAACAAGCAGCACCTGGCATATTACCAGTAGTATTTTCACAATCACTTAGCTTGTTTGCTTGTAATGGTTTTCCAATATCTTTATAGAATGGAAAATGTTTATCTCTAATACCTAGTAATAAATTATCATTTGTCGTGCTAGTATCATTTATTCTCTCGTAGTCACCTGTACCAGCAAATAACCATAATTGATTTGTATCTTTTCCAATAGTTGCATCCATTGAATGATACATATATCTTCCATTCTGTTTAGTAGATTCAGCGATAAATAATGTTGTGCTATCGAATATTTTTATGTTTTTTAAATCTGAGTCTTGTCTCATGTTTGAAAGATTAAATTTTGTAATTTTTCCCTCAAGATCAGGAAGATACAATAATGCTCCACTAAAGTTAACGCCTATAGCTGTATCTGGAGTTATTAACACAGGTGATCCTGGTGTTGAGTTTACTATTCCATTGCCTGAGATATCATCAATTTCTATGACCCTATAAATGCTGCCTGGATTTAATGTGTCTTCTAAATTTATAATAGTAAGATTTGAACCTACACCTTGATTTTGTGTTCCGTATCCACCACCCATTGCTGCAACATATATGTTGCTTTTGTGTTCCGTACCTACCACCCATTGCTGCAACATATATGTCATCCATAATATCATTATCGCCTTCACCTTTATTTGGAATTCTGAAAATTCTTGGTGCTGACCATGTTTCACCAAGTCTACTATAATCATAGGCTTGATCGGGTGGTTGAACTCCAGTTTGTAATGACCCAGCTTTTATTCTTATTCCAACTTGTGACGAGTTTTGTTTGTCTGTTGCTGAATACTGTATTGAATCTTGAAATACAATTTCAGTCTCTCCAGAACTTGAATTAGTTCTTAAGCTCCAACTTGTAATTTTAGAACCATCTTTAATAATTGTTAAATCATTTTGCGTAACTCCTCTTATAGGAAAAGTCCAAACTTTTCCTGTATAGCAATAAGCCGTAGTATCAGATTTACATATCTCTTTGCTTGAATCTAATCCATTACCATTATAATCATCATTCCAATTATCAGTAACCTGAATAGACTCACCTAAAGCTGCTAAAGAATAAGTTGTTGGTATATAATCATGGACTGCTACGTTTTGCGTATGATCCATTCTATAAACTTTATTATTTATAATATCATTATATATTGAGTATAAATGTTCAGGTTTATCAGGGTCAGTAACATCTAAAACACTGTATCCCGCACCCCCTCTTCCATAAGGAACAAATAAAATTGTGTGCCATCCTTTTGAATTTTTAAGAGGGCTTTTAAAATACATATCATGAACTACAATTGATCCATCAACACCAAACATTGCATTAGTCCCACCTTTTGACATATTTAAGCTGGCGTTCATAACTTTTGGAAGATTAGGAGCTATTAAAGGAGGCACAAATCCCCAAATTTCTTTACCAGTAGATGCATCAAATGCATGCAGAATTCCGCTATTCGAACCAGCATATATTATTTCTTTTCTTTGCTCGTATTGTTGAGCGAATGCTTCATAATTATTTACTTGTCTAAAATAAGCTTCTTGATTGATAGAGGTAAAAGATGTTTCTGCTGAAGGAGGGCCAACCACAACTAGTTGCGAGTGATAAATATCACCTAAAGGGTTGTCTCTTTTTTCTGTTAAATTACAATCTCCATCGTAGTCAAAGTAATCTTGACCTCTTATAAAATTTATTAATCCATTTAAATCATCTGCAATACCATCAACTACGCCAGGTGAATTTGCACATCTTCTATTATTTGTTGATCCGTCAGAGTTATTACTATCTTTATGATAATCTATAATATCTTGATCATATATTTGCATTAAATTTCCAACATTAGTTGCATTTGATACAGAAAAATTATTATAACCAAGCCTGTAATCACTTCCTGGAACAGCGCTCCAAATTTTTCTTGAATTAGGGTCTGGCATTACATCAGCTGCAGACCAATTATTCTTATCTTTAGTATCAAGTGAACCATCTGGATTAATTTTTGTTCTCGTTATCGTTCCTGCCCACTCTTTATTTTGTCTATAATCAAATTGCGCTTGGAACATTGATCCACCTTTTTCAAGAGTTGCAGTAATAGATGGAGCTGTAAACGAAAGTTTGGATGCTATAATTTGTGATATGGCTGCCTTTAATTGAACTTTTAAGGATGCTGCAGTTGTTGCAACGATTGCTTTATCTGTTCCACCTGCTTTTGCAAGTTCATTAAAATATCTCATCCCTCTACTGCTAATTCCGGTTCCAAATGCTACAGTAAAAGTTTTAATTTTGTGGTTTTGCCTTAGACTTCTTGCTGTTCTAAGAGCGTTACCATGGTTATACCAATCTCCATCTCCTATGACTAAAACGTAACTATTTTGACATGGAGAATTTTTATCTACTGGAGATAAACTGCCATGTGTATAATATTGTTCGGCAATTCGCATAAATGCCATTGCATCAGTTCCACCACCTGGATTTACCCCACTAATCATGTTTTCAATATCTTTTGCACCACCTTTGTAGATCGGTACTTTTAAACAATTGGCACTTGAACAAGGCGAGGCCCTACCAACACCTTGAAATATATCTCCACCACTCCAACTACTAAACCCGGAACGTCCAGCAGCCCATTTAGCAAAACCAAAATTAACACCCGAGGTTAATGAAGAGTCTGTTACTATCGATCTAATCGCAGCTTGAGCTGCTTGCATTCTAGTTGTAGGAGCTCCTCCAAAATTTTTAACCCAAGTTCCACTTGAATCAAATATTTGAACTGATCCTTTGTTTAAATCTGCAGCAATTAATCTATTGTTTGCCTGATCCCAGCCAAGACCCCAAGGATAATAAAAGTATGTTCTTGAAGCTGTTGAATTTGATCTACTTCTGCTTCCAAAGGTTTGATTTATCGTTACTCCAGTAAAGCTACTATTAAAAGTTAACTTTTGCATTCGACTTGCTGTCCAAGATAAAGTCCAAAGTTCATTATTATTATTTGGATTGAACTGTACACCTACATAATATCCTGCTCGATATGTAATTGCTCTTCCAGAAGTATTCGGACATCTGGAACCACTTCCTGATAAACTATGAACATATAAATAATTTTGTCTTGCATATACAATACGACTACCTGAAATCGCTGAACCAAAAGCATATGCTTGATTGTAATTATAACTACAGTTACTCATTGAACCAGTTCTAAGATTTATAGTTTTGTATCCTCTATTACCTCCCACATATAAATAACCAGTGCTTTGGTCTATCGTCATATTGTATGGATAAAAACCTAAATTATATCTTTGCAAACATCTTCCGTCACTTGCTCTAATAGCTACTACTGCTCTTTCATAATACGCAGTGGTATAATAAACGTCATTATATGTTTCTCCACTATATGAATAAGATGTTCTGCAATTTCGATTACCTTCAAACCTGGCGTTTCCTTTTCCTGATACTCCTCTGTTACCAAATCCAGTATCAAAAGTTCCTGAGCCATAAACAAATTTTTTAACTCCATCTCTATTATATTGAGACACTAAAATATCGCCGTTACTATCAGCATCAGCATCATAAGGATACCTCATACTTGCTGTACCACCACTCATTCTCCATCCCATACTTCCTGATTTATCCAACATTAACAGTACGTTTGCTGGCACATCTCCTATTCCTGATCCAGGTGGTAATGCTTTTGAAAAAGCATTGTTAACAAATGAAAATAAAATAATAGTAACTAATAAAAATAATTTTTTTAATTTCATTGTTCAGCCTTAAATTGTTGTTCTTCAATATTTCGCATGTAATCCATAAGTTTGGTATCTAGCTCAGGATTTGAGATGTAAATTTGTTCATCCATAATACCATCATCATTTGGTATTCTTCCATAAACGTAAAATTCGTTATTTTTATCTATCACCTCATAACCAGTATATGAACGTGGATTATCAGGTGTTTCAAAATCTCCGAAATTTTTTTTAAAATAATTCATCATTATTAAACTTTCAGAAACTAAATTCCTGTCATCATTTAATGCAATCAGATTTATCGCAACAAGTTCATCTTTTAAAAATTTATACTCAATTGCTACCTCTTTTAATTTTTGATCTGGGCATATATCATCAGCTAATATCCCATATACATCAAAATCCTCATACTCTAAGGGTAGAGGTGGTCCAGTGAGTTCTAAGCTTTCAAATGCTTTTCTTTTTACTCCGAGTTCTACTTTAAAGTCGCAAGCAGAATATGCATGCACAATAGATAATGAAAATATAATTAATATTTTAGTTACTAATTTCATATTAAATATAAAGTTATATATACTATATAATTAACAGTTATATGATGACATATTTATTTTGGTAATACAACTGTGCTTTCCAACCCAACAACAATTGGATCATCAGGATCTTTCATAATTCCACAACCATAAACACGGTATGCCATACCATCTAGACCTTTATTGTTTGCTTTTTTCTTAACACTTCCTCCTGATCCTCTAAAAGGAGCGGCTCCAATTTTAACAATAAAATAATCATAATAATATTTTTTTAATTTTTCAGCTTCAGCCTTAAAATCTTGAGCTTTATTCCCAAAACTATCTGTTAATAACTTTCCAAAATTCCAACTTTCTGCTGCAACGACTGTAATGCTAGTCCCGATAACATCTGAAAAACTGTTAAAACATATATTGTCTGTCTCTAATCTGTACTTTTTATCAAGTTGTGAAGCTCTATAATTGATCTTATTCATTTTGCCATTAAAAGTTATAGTTCCATCGGGCAATTTTTTTTTAGTTTTATCTCTCTCATTAGTTGAAGTGTCATACGGTCCTAGAAACTGATTTAATAATACTTTTTCACCTTCCAATAACGCAGTTTCAGCCACATAAAAAGTTTGTTGGTATTCATCATTAACATTATTACTAGTATGGTCGCCTGCTGATATAACTATCAACGCACCTCCCATCAAAGACATAGCTAATAATAAAACTAATGATAAAACTAAAGCAAAACCTTTTTCATTTTTATTTTTCATTGTATCCCTAAATTTCTTGCAAAAGCAGTAACTATAATTGTATCTCTAAAATATCTATCATTATCTTTTCTTTGTCGTTTAGTTTCATTCATTACTGCTTTGTTTCTGTTATCTGCTTTAGTCCTAAAAAAAGGTTTTGTTGATCTAATTGAAATAGCTACATCAACCGTTTTTATACTGTACAATTTATTTCTATTTATGTTTGTAGGTGAGGGTGGGGGATCAATTAGTACTCCTTTGTCATCGATAGGATTAAAAACCATATCTTCTATATAATCAGCAACTTTTTGTTTTTCAAAAGTATAATCATCATTATCTGTATTTGGATTTGCCCATTTACCATTTTCCCAAACTTTTACAGTTTTAAAAATAGCAAAACCATCTACCGTATCATATGCTCCAGAATTATTTTTTCCTTTTGCTCTATCTTCTATTTTTGATCTCTCACAATGGTAAGATGACTTATATTTTTTATAAATAAAATTTTGCTTACTGTCAAAATGCCCTCCTCCAAAAACAATATCTATCGAGTCACATTCTTTTTTAAATTTATTTGAAGCAGGCTTTTTAATTAAAATTGGTGAATGTTCTAATAAATTAATTTGAATATTATCTCCAAAATATCTAAATCCTGCATTTCTTATATCTCTAACGATCATTGTTACAAGATCTCTACCTTGGGCAGAAATTTTTGCTCTGTCTGTGACTTTTGAGTAAGAATTATTTACTGCATTATAAGCAGTATACATCGCGCCCATCATTAAAACTGATATTACAATTCCAATTAATATTTCAATTAATGTTACACCAGAGTTATTTATTAATTTTCTTTTCATTTAGTCAATTTGAAAATAGAGTACTTTTTTTTTAGATACGGGTTCTTTATTTCCTCTAACAGTTTTAGTTTTTCCTGTTGTAATACCTACTTCAAGTCTACCAAAATATCTTTCTAAATAAATTCCAACTGCTTTGCTATTTGGTAGATGTCCAGTATATGTCTTAGTTATATTAAATTTACAGGGCCTATTACTTTTTGATAAATTTGATTTAGAAACAACACTATTGTTACAAAGAGTAAATACGTTTAACCTTTTTTCATCATTAGTCGTTCCACCCGAAACATTCGTACACTTAAGTCTTTTCTTAGAAAATCTGTGTTTCCACTTATGAATTTTATTGTCTAAAGCATTATCATCTGGGCTTTTTCTGCTTGGTCCAGAGTCTGAACAAGATGTTATTTCGAACTTAGGTTTGCTGCTAAAGCCATGTTCATCATCAAATAATTGGTCTTTAAAATTTACTTTTTTTGTTTTGTCATGAAGCGTATTTTTTTCTGAGATAAAATCCTCAACTACCATAGTCATAAGTAAATTCGCTTTTGACCTATCGCTAGATACACCTATAGAAGAAACAGAATACTGAACCATCTGAAAAACTGATACAAATCCAATACCAACAATAACAGTTGCAACTAAAGCCTCAATTAATGTAAGTCCTCTCTCAGAATTTCGTTTATTATTGCCTAATCCAATCATTTCCACTAAATCTGTATTTTTGTATTTGTCCAAATCTGCTCCATTCTATCAAATAAGCTGGTTTCTTTAAACCATCCTTTTCTTTTAATGGACACTTTCCACCTTTGGTTTGGGCAAGGTCAGAGCTGCAAACAATTATAAATCTTTTATGTTCGTTTTTTTCAAAAATCAAATTTCCCTGAGATAAACCACCACTTGTTGAATAATGTGCGGCGTTTTTTGAAAAACAAACTGAGCTTGTTTTATCAAGTTGAGTTGCGACACCTTTAACAGTGACCTTTTGAATTTCTGGATTACCTCCTAAATTTGATTTCCAATCATCTTTATTTGTGCTGCACGTTATTTGAGTGTTTTGAGAATTTCTTTTTTTTAATAATCTTGTGTATCCCTTTCTTTGTAAACCTCTTGTATGAATTTCAATTTTGTCTTTTTGAGGGGTAACCATTAATTGCACAAAAGAATAATTTCCTCTTTGAACTGCTGATGTAATAGTAGATAGCATTGTTGAAACTTGTTCAGCGCTTTTTCTAACCTCTCTATCTTTACTCCATGAACTAAAATTAGGATAAGCAACTGCAGAAATTACCATTACAATTGTAACAACAACTAGTAATTCTAATAATGTAAATCCTTTAATGTTCTGATCTTGCTGCACCTGGATCTATCTTTCCTGATTTAGCCAATTCCTCAAGAGACTTTTCCATAGTTATCATACCATCTCTAACTGCAGTCTGCATGATGCTTGGTATTTGGTGTATTTTTGCTTCTCTAATTAAATTTTGAATTGGTGCTGTACATTTCATAATTTCAAAGGCACCAACTCTTCCAGCTCCATCTCTTGTTTTCAATAGTCTTTGTGTAACTACCATTTTTAATGAAGTCGATATTTGTGCTCTAATTTGTTCTTGTTGCTCTGGAGGAAAAACATCTATTATACGATTGATTGTACTAGGAGCACCACTGGTGTGTAGTGTTCCAAAAACTAAGTGACCTGTTTCAGCGGCAGTTAAAGCTAAACTAATTGTCTCAAGATCTCTCATTTCACCAACTAATATTACATCAGGATCTTCTCTTAAAGCTGCCTTCAATGCAGCAGCAAATGTTTCAGTTTGTTTCCCAACTTCTCGATGTGAAATTATACTTCTATTATCTTCATGTATAAATTCTACTGGGTCCTCAACTGTTATTATATTTGCAGTTCTTGTTTTATTAATTTCATTTACAATAGCAGCAAGTGTTGTTGATTTACCAGATCCTGTTGGACCTGTAACCAAAACTAAACCCTTATGAAAATCTACGATATCATAAAGTGCCTGTGGCAAATTAAATTGATCCATATCTGGAATTTTACTTTCCACTCTTCTGCAAACACAAGCCGGTCCCTTAATGGTTTTATAAAAATTAGCTCTAAATCTTAACCCGCTTAAAGTAACGGATGTATCAAGTTCATGAGTCGTATTAAATTTTTCTAGTTCTTGTTCACTACAGTTCATTGATAACAAATCTTTTAAATCTTGAGCCGTTACCATTACCTCTTGAACTTTAATGATCTCTCCTGTTTGTCGATATGCTAGTGGAGCACCTGATCTTATGTGAAAGTCAGATATTTTTTTATTGTTCTTGGCTAATTCTTCTAATTTTTCAAACATTCGATATTGTTACTATAAAAACAAGTTATTTAAGACTTTAATTTTTTTAAATTAATAATGTATAACGCTATTTTATTCTAGTAAAAGTTGAGTATATAGTTAAAATTTATAATATAAATTTATGAAAAATCCGTTTGCTAACCTAAAGCTATTTAAGAAAAAAGATAAAGATCAATCAGGCTCACCTGTACCAAAATCTGACAAACCAAAGAAAGACAACTTTTTCAGCAAGCTTTTAAAAAATAGAATAGGTAAAGCTTCTGTTCAGGGAGAGGAAATTTTAGGAGTTGAACTCACAACAAATGAAATAAGACTAGCACAAGTCTCAAGTAATAAGTCTAATCAATGGGTTTTAGATAAATTTTATGTTCATAAGTTTGAAGGTATAGATGAAAACGGAACAGTTCTAGAAAACCAGGATAAAATTGCAGATGAGCTAAAGCTAGCGATACAAAAATCAAAAGTTTCTACAACTAATGCAGCGATAGCCATTCCTGTAACAAGTGCAATTATTAGAGTGGTCACTGCTCCTTTAATGACAGACGAGGAGCTAAAGAAAGCTATTGATACAGATTCGTTATGGGAAAACCTTGTACAGCTCACAGATAATTTAAATGATTATTCAATTTTTCATCAAGTTATTAATAAAGATGAAAAGGGTAACACTATGGATATTTTATTTGTAGCATCAAAGTTATCAGATATTAACAGTTATACAGCAATTATTAAAAAGGCAGGACTTAATGCAGTAATAATTGATGTAAAATGTTTTGCATTAAAGTCTGCTGTTGACCAAATAAATCAAATTGCAGGGTCTATTGAAGATTCTAATCTAACAGCTGTTCTTGAATTTGGTTTGGATGAAAATTATGTAATGATACTTTATGATAACAATCCAATCATAACAGATATATTTATAAGATCGCAAGATCGAAAAACACTTCAAGAAAGCAATAATCAAGAAGAGATGGATGCTTTGGTAAGAAGATATATGACTCAAGTTAAGCAGGCTGTTCAGGATTTTGAAACGAAATATGAAAAAAGAATTAGAAATTTAAAAGTTACTTCTAATTTAGCAAATGTTGATGATTACTTAGCTAGTTTTAGAAAAAATATGGTTAACACGGGTTACAATCTTTTTAATCCATTTGAGGGAATTAAAGTTCCTGCACAATTAGAAAATGATGTTCAATTTACCAATCCTTCTTATTTCTCTACTGTAATGGGTTTAGCATTTAGAAAACTAGATGTTTTTGGTTATTACAAATTTGTAACAGCTGTAAAAAATATTAACCTTTTGCCTAATAGAGATAACATGATAGCTCAGAAAAAGGCTAAGGCCTTTTCAAATTTTGCATTTAAAGGTGTTGTAGGTATTGTTGCAGTTATTTATGTAATTTTATTTGGCTTTTCATTTTGGCAAATTATGGATTTAAATAAAAAAATTCAAGGTTATGAACAAGTTGTTCAAGTCCATCAAGAAAGAACAGAGTTAAGAGATAAATTTTTAAAAGAAAAAAGAATGATGGATAAATCGTTAGAATTAAGTAATTCCATCAAGTCTAACAAAACCGTTAGCTTCAGAGTTCTTGCTCAAATAGCATCAGCAGTACCAAATAGAGTAAAATTTAGCTCTATTGAGTATAACGGGTCAGATTTAATAACTATACAAGGTACAGCCTTTAGCGATCAAGATATTCTAAAATTGATAAGTAATTTAAATAACAAGAAATTAATTGCACAAGCATCACTAGCAAGCATGATTCTACCTGAGCAAAAAGATAGTCAGAGTAGAAAAGGTTTTGTAATAGCTTGTGTGTTGGAGGCCGTGTAATGGATCTTAAAAATATTACAATGACAGATCTAAAAGAGAAATTAGCAACAATTGATAAAAAAATATTAATAAAGTTTGGAGCAGGTTTTGGTGCAATACTTTTATTTTTAATTATTTATTACGCAGTTTTAAACCCAATGGTTAAAGAACGTAAATTAAAGTATAATGATAAAATAACAAAGCAAAATGAAATTGTAGAATTAGAGGATAATATTATTACTTTAAAAAATACAATTGAAAAAAATAAACCACAATTCGAAAAAACTTCCACTCTGTTTCATACAAAGGCAGAAGTTGAAGGTCTTTATGAAAGCCTAAGTTTGCATGCTGCAAAAAATGGACTTGTAATATCTAAGATAGAAAAAAAAGAACCAAAGCCTGTTTTAAAACCCGGAGAAGCTGCACAGTCTGCTGAATTGTTAGAGCAAAGTGCAATTTCGTATTATCAAATACCGGTTGATTATGAAATTAAAGGGAATTTCTTGGGGTATATAAAGTTTAAAAGAGCAGTATCTAAACAAAAAAAAATGTTAAATTTTGACAAAGAGACGATAAGTATAGTACAAAACGATTCAACTGGAGCGATTGTTGCTAGAGGAGAATTAACAATAGTAGGGATGCCTGATGAGTTTTTTTAAAATATTTTTAATTATGTTTTTTATTATTTTCGCTGGCAATAGTTACGCTGACAATCATGATAAAAAACAAGAAGTTTTAGATCAAGTTAAAGATATTGCTAAAGAATTAGAAGAAGATGAAGAGGTTCCTTTAAATGATCCATTTGCAGGAAATGAAGGAACTAGTGGAATGGCATCTAACATTCCAGAGGAAGAACAAGATAATCAATTTAGCTTATATAATTTTAAATTAGTCGGTTTAATTTCGGGGAAGGACTATAGTTATGTATCTTTAGTTAATTCAAGCGGAGAAGTAATGACATTAACACTTGGACAGTATTTGGGTAAAATTCAATTAATTGATTTAAGACTAAATGAGGCAATTTTTAAAAAAGAAGATGAATCATTTATAATTATAGATTTCAATAATATGATTAGAGAGTCAAATGAATATTAACAAAATTTTTTCTATAACCTTATTATTTGTTTTAGCTATTTTTCTAAATAGTTGTGGACCCAACTCACAATTTGGAAAAAAATATGATAAACCATTCAAACATAATGTTCCATTAATAAAAGACCAAAATATTGTTGCATCAGGTAAATCAGAAATATCTAAAACTTTAGAGATGGGACCAAAGCCAGTTATAGGTGATACTGTAAAACTAGGTAAGAGAAAAAAAATCACATCCGAAGCGCAAAAAAATTATTTGATAATTTCAGATGATTATCCATTGTTGAAACAAAGGATTTCATTAAAATTCAAAAATTTAGATTATAAGGAAACAATGAAATTGATGGGTAAAATAGGAGAAATTAACATTTTAGTTGGAGATGAGGTTGCAGGTGCAATCTCGGCTGAACTTATCGATGTTCCTTGGGATAAAGCATTTCAAGCATTGCTAGATATGAAAAATTTTGCTTCAGATGTTGATACAGCAAGTAACCTAATAAGAGTTCATTCTCCAGAGACACTAACTAATCAAGAACAATATAAATCAGATAGAGCAGCGGCAGTTAAAAAGAAAGTTGAGTTGGAAGATAGCGTAGAACCAATATTTTCAGAAATATTTAGACTTTATTATATAACACCTGCACAAGCTAAAAAAACTATAGAAGAACTGTTCTCAGCAGGAGATGGTGGAAGCGTAATTACGATAACCGAAGAGACAACCACAAGATCTATAATTGTTAGAGGAAGAGAAAAAGACTTAGATGTCGTTGATAAAGTAATTAAAGAAATAGATATAAGAACTAAACAAGTTTTAATTGAAGCGTTTATAGTAGAAGCAAATTCAGATTTTGAGAGAGCGCTTGGAACCAGATTAGGTGGGAAATATATGAGAAATGGATCACAAATCGGTGGTATGGGTGGTGGTTCAAGTGGAAACGATGAAGTTACTGAACCTGCTTTAGGTGATGCAGCGGACTCGCTTGGCAATTTCCCAATCTCAGGTCCAACAAGTGGTATTGGAATTTTAAGAAGAACAGGATCAGCAGTTTTAAAAGCTGAAATTACTGCATTAGAAAGTATGGGTATGGGTAAAACTATATCAAATCCTAAAGTTTTTACTTTGGATAATCAGTTAGCTACAGTCACACAAGGTGAAGAAATTCCTTATCAAACTCAAGCTGATGGTTCTGTATCTACATCTTTTAAAGAAGCAGCTTTAAAATTAGAGGTAACCCCAAGTATAATTGGTGACGGTAATGTCTTATTAACCATCAAAGTTAACAATGATACTCCAAATAGATCCTCTGCTGCAGAAGAACCTCCAATTAATAAAATGGAGATTGTAACAAGATTACTCGTTGCGGATGGAGACATTGTTGTAATAGGTGGAATTAAGAAAAACATTCTTGCAAATAGCAAAGAACAAGTACCTGGCATAGGAAATATGCCAGTTATAGGAAATCTATTTAAGAATAATACAAAAGCTGATAATCTTGATGAATTATTAGTGTTTATTGCACCAAGAATTTTATAATGATTAATATAAGTAGAGAGTCTGAAATAAATCTGATCAATATACTTATTGATCAAGATATAATTTCTGGAAAGGATCTTGCGGAAATCAAAAAAGTATCAAGTGATGGGAATAAATCACAACTCGATGCTGTTTTCGAATTAAATTTAACTGATGAGCAAAAAATTCTAGATTTATTAGTACAAGATCAATCTTTAGATGTTGTAGATTTAAAATCCGTTCCAATCACTGACGAATTAAAAACAGTTTTACCATCAAATTATATTAATATGAACTTTATAGCTCCTTTCAAAATTGAGGGAAAAGTTTTGCATATCGCAATATCAGATATCTCTAAATTAAGTTTAATGAGAAATTTAAGAACTATTACCAAAATGGATATCGAATTACATGCTGCAAAGGTATCCGATATATCTCATTTCGTCGACCAATTACTAGCCGGTGGAGAAAATACAATATCAGATATTAGGCAAACAAACGCAGAAAAAACAAAAACTTTTGATTATGACGTTGATGAACAAGCTGAAGTTTTAGAAAAAGCGCCTGAGGAAGATATTGAGGCTATAGAAAATGAATCTGAAGTAATTAAATTTAGCACAGCCGTAGTAGCCGAAGCAATTAAGTCTGGTGTGTCAGATATCCATATAGAACCATATAGGTTTACATCTAGGGTAAGATATAGATTAGACGGAATACTGCAAGAACAAGAACATTTTAAAAAATTTCTACACTCAAATTATGGTGCTGTAGTTACAAGATTTAAAATCATGGGTAAATTAGATATTGCTGAGAGAAGACTTCCTCAGGATGGAGCCATACCTTTTAAAATTGATGGAAAAGTGGTTGATCTCAGACTTTCTATTTTACCAACTGCAACAAATGAAAGAATAGTAATGAGGGTTCTAAATAAAGATGCTGGAGATATTAGTTTAGAACAATTAAATTTTGAGGAGACAGATCTTAAAAATTTAAGAAAAGCTATTCATGGAACTCAAGGATTAGTTTTAGTTACTGGACCAACAGGATCTGGAAAAACAACAACTCTTTACAGTATTTTAAAAGAAGTTTCTAAACCCCACCTAAATATTTTAACTGCTGAAGATCCAGTTGAATATGAGCTTGATGGGGTAGGTCAAGTTCAGATAAAAGATGATATAGGATTTAACTTTTCTACTGCCTTAAGATCATTCTTAAGACAAGACCCCGAAATAATTCTAGTTGGAGAGATGCGAGATAAAGAAACTGTAGACATTGGATTAAAAGCAGCACTTACAGGTCACTTAGTTTTTAGCACACTTCACACCAATGATGCCCCAAGTACAATTACAAGATTGCAGAATATGGGAACACCTGATTACTTAATTAGTGCAGCTGTCAGTTTAGTATTAGCGCAAAGATTAGCGAGAAAAACATGTTCAGAGTGTAGAGTACCTGATGATGATATTACTCCAAAAGCATTAGCAGATCTCGGTTTTACCGTAGAACAAGCTTCAAGAGCAAAAGTTCAAAAAGGTAAGGGTTGCCCGAAATGTAAAGATACAGGTTACAAAGGAAGAATGGGTATTTATGAAATATTAAATGTTACCAAACCAATTAAAGAAGCCATACTACGAAAAGCTACAACGCCTGAGCTAAAAGAAATAGCTGGTAATGAAGGATTTAGAACTATGCAAGATATGGGCAGAGAATTAATTCTTACAGGAGATTTAAATTTTAGAGAATTCGATAGGGTATTATCCGGAGAATAATATGTCCTCTGAAACATATACTTATAAAGGAATTTCTGGCGGCAAATATATTGAAGGTGAAATAGAAGCACTTAATCAAGAAGAAGCATCTTTTAAATTAAAAGAGCAAAAAATAATTATTACAAATCTAGTAAAAGCAAAAAAAAAGAAAGCTGCTACTGAAAAAGGCAAAAAGAAAGGCTTTTCTTTTGGAAAGAAGAAAGTAAGTCCGCAAGATGTAATGCTATTTTCAAAGCAATTTGCAACTATGGTTAAAGCTGGTTTGCCAATTTTAAACGTTCTCACAATGCTAAGAGATCAAATCGAACATCCAACAATGAAAGAAATTATTGAAGAAATTAGAAAAAGCTTAGAGGGTGGAATTACTTTATCTAAGTGCTTTGAAAAATACCCTAAAATATTCGATAATATCTATATCAACCTAATAAAAGCCGGCGAAGCGAGTGGTAAGCTTGATGTATTTTTAATGAAATTAGTAGAGTCGTTGGAAAAAAGAGAAAAAGTTAAGAAAAAAATTAAAAGTGCACTAACTTATCCAGTAGTCATGTTCACAGTTGCAATTACTGTTATGGTATTCATGTTAATCAAAGTTGTACCTGTTTTTGCTGAAATGTATGACGGAATGGGTGTTGCATTACCAACACCAACAGCAGTTATCATGACAGCAAGTAATTTTATGAGAGGTGCTGGTGGTTTAACTTTGGGAATTATTGCAGTTGTAGGTTTTATAATATTTAAATACACAACAACAAAAGTACCAAAAATTAGATATGCCTGGCACCAAAGAGTTTTAAAGATGCCAGTTTTTGGTGATATGATCTTAAAATCTTTAATTGCTAGAATTGCATTGATCATGGGTAACCTAAGCTCTGCTGGTGTAAATTTATTAGAAAGTATAGAAATTGCAAAACAAGTGAGTAATAACGATGTTGTTACTCAAGCATTAGAAAATGTTAAAAAAGGAGTTTTCTCAGGTGATACTCTTACTAAATTATTTTTAAAGGAACCCGTATTTCCTCCAACCTTCAGTCAATTAATTTCAGTTGGTGAACAAACAGGAAATCTAGATGAAATGTTTACATCGGTTTCATCTTATTATGAGGAAGAGTTTGATACCTCCGTGGATAATATGTCTAGCTTAATTGAACCAATAATGATTGTATTTATGGGGACAATGATTGGTGGTTTAATGATTGCGATGTACTCACCAATATTTAACGTTGGTGCTATAATGGGTGGTTAATAATTTATTTTTTTTGTTAAAATTAAATGATTGATCCAAGGCTTTTCACCTTCTTTAAAAACTACTGCATCCATTATTTGTTGAATAAAAAAAGTTCCTAAACCACCTGGTTTTACATCATCAATTTTTCTATGTCTTACATTGCCTTTATCAACAGGTCTTCCTTTATCAAAAAAACCAATTTCTAATTCTCCGTTTTGTAAAGATATTTTAATTTCCATTTTGTCATCAGTTGCTTCGTTTTGGTAAGCATGTTTAACAATATTTTGTGCAGCTTCTGCTATGGCTAATACAAGTTCATCTTTTAGATCTTGTTCAATATTTACTTTTTCGAATACTTCTCTTGAGAAATTTCTTACGTCTTTTAAACTTGATGAACTAACAACAAAGTCACGTTGTTCTGAAATTAAAGCTAGATTATTCATGATCAACCTAAATTTAAAATTTGCTCCAGTTTCGCCATCATAATTACTTTTAAAACTGATTTACTTATATCTTTTAAGATAACTTTAGTTCCTACTTCAGTCGCTTTTTGGTGGCTTTCAATTAAAACAGAAATTCCCGATGAGTCCATGTACTGAACTTCTTTTAAATTGAGGTGAACTTCTTTTTTTGCCTCAATTAAAGGCATTATAATTTCTTTTGCTTTCTCAGTCACATCCATATCAATTTCACCATCAAGGTGTACTATTGATATGTTGCCTTCTTCAGTAACTTTATATGACATAAATATTAATATTTATTAAATTTATAGTCTAAATCAACTAAAATAGCCCATTTTGAGTACTTAATGAATAGGTATTGTCTTTTAAAAGATTTAATTTATATGTATACACTAGTTTTTACAAATTATAGGATCTTACTTATGAAAAAAAATAACAAAGGTTTTACACTTATAGAATTATTGGTTGTTGTTGCAATTATTGGAATTCTTGCAGCAGTCGGAGTAGTTGCATACTCAGGTTATACAGCTGGAGCTAAAAAGTCAGCTGCTAAATCAAATCATGCATCAGCAGTAAAATTTATTGCTAGTGAAGTTAAAAAATGTGAAATGGGTGAAACAAAAGCAATGCCCGATAAAGATGGAGATAAACAGTTAACTTGCGATGGTTGGACTGGAGCTACAGTTATAGCTGCTGCAGAAGCTTCGATGACTGAGTTTAAAAATCCATACAAGACTTCAGCTGCAGCCATAGTTGACTCTGGTAAAACAACAAAAGATGCTGGCTACACGATCTTAAGTGCATCGGGTAAAAAAATTACTGTTGAAACATGTTTTACGGATGGAACAGCAAGTTCAGAAGATGCTTGCCCAACAGGTAGTGGTGCTGAAGTTAACACTTTAAAAAACGTTTTTACTCCATAGTACAAACTTAAAAATTTTCTATGACAACCAAAAGCTCTGGGTTTTCTCTCATCGAGCTTTTGGTTGTTGTAGCAATCCTTGGAGTTCTCGCAACAGTTGGTATTGTTAGTTATAACGGCTATACATCAATGGCAAAAAGAAAAGCAGTTGAGAACGCTATGTTTCAGGTATCTCTAGCTCAAAGCGAATATTATAATGATAAAGGGGAATATTATTATAATGAATCAAGCGCAACTTGCACTCCTAGTGAAGCCAGTTCAAATAATATAGAAACTAACTTATTTGATAATGCTGACATAATTACAAAGGATATGGATTACTGGGTTTGTATTGCTGGTTCAGGAAATGATTTTTTAATAATGTCTAAAAATAGTGAAGATAATACTGATACTTGCAAACCTCAGCTAGCTAAGGGTGGTACAGTTTCAAGACCTGGTTGCTAGATTAAAATGGATTATCAAAAATATTTAGAAAAAGTTAAATTCATTTTTAGTGGAGATTTATCTAAAAGAAATAAAATTTATGCAACTTTAAGTTTAGGATGGATCATAATTGTTGGATATTTAACTTGGTGGAATGGACTAAAAAGTCCAATGTTAGATAAAAGCTTTAGATGGGATGAATGGTTCTGGTTTGGAATAGTGCCAGCTTTATCTCCTTATCTTTTTTATTTAATATGGAAAAAAAACGATTAACTAACCTATTTTGAACATCTAATTTCTATGATGTATTTTAAATTAAATATAACCTTAAGAGGATGAAGTGGAAAACGTAGACTTGGAATCGGTAAAATCATTTGTAGATACACTTTGGGTTATAGATTGCGCAATACTTGTTTTTATAATGCAAGCAGGTTTCATGTGTATGGAAACTGGATTATCTAGACATAAAAATAGTATTAACGTTGCATTAAAAAATGCAGCTGATTTTGGTGTTGCTGTAGTAATTTTTTGGATATTTGGATTTGGTTTGATGTTTGGAAAAAGTTATAATGGCTATTTTGGAACAGATTTATTCTTTTTTAAAACAGATCAGGCTGAATATATGACTTATTTTGTATTTCAGGCGATGTTTGTAGCAACAGCAGCCACAATTGTATCTGGAGCAATTGCAGAAAGAATGAAATTTAACGGGTATTTAATAATTACAATCATCGCTACTGGTATAATTTATCCGATCGTAGGACATTGGGCCTGGTCTTCAAGTTATCTAAATAATATTGATGCAACAAGACAATTATTAGCTGTCACAGGGCAAGTTAAAACCACTGGTTGGTTAACTGACATTGGATTTGTAGATTTTGCCGGAAGCACAATTGTTCATTCAGTTGGTGGCTGGATAGCTTTATCTGCAGTTTTAATTTTAGGCCCTAGAATTGGTAAATATTCAGATGCAAATAAAGGTAAATTTACAGGGTCAAGTTTTCCATTAGCAGTTTTAGGCACTTTAATTTTATGGTTTGGATGGTTTGGTTTTAATGGAGGTAGTAATGGAGCTATGGACGAAGCTGTACCATTGATTTTAATTAATACTTTTCTTGCAGCAGCATTTGGTTTGTTGACTGGACTTGGAATTTCTTTTGCATTATTTAAAAAACCAGATCCATATTATGTAATCCTCGGACCTCTTGCTGGACTAGTGGCCATAACAGCAGGATGTAATTCAATGACTTCAGTTACCTCAATTTTTGTTGGAATTATTGGTGCAGTAATAGCAATTTTTATAAATGAACTTTTAAATAAATTTGAAATTGATGATGTGGTTGGTGCTGTACCTGTTCATTTAGCAGCAGGTGTTTGGGGAACAATAGCGGTTGGATTATTTAGTGATCTAGATATTTTAGGGACAGGTTTAACAAGACTAGAACAAATTAAAGTTCAGTTTATAGGTATAGTTTCAATAGGTGCTTTTTCATTTTTTGGTTCATACATTTTATTGAAAATATTAAATTATTTTTATCCTTTAAGAGTGAGTCCATTACATGAAGAACTTGGACTTAATATTGCAGAGCATAATGCAACGTCTGTTGAACACGATTTGATTACTATATTAGAAAAACAATCTGAAAGTGGAGACTTAACAATAAGAGGACCGCAGGATCCGTTTACTGCTGGAGGCGTTATTGGACTTTATTATAATAAATTGATGAGCAAATTAGAGAATAGTGAGGCTGAAAAACAAAAATGGAGAGATAGAATTTCTAATGAAGTTAAACTAGCTGTAAAAGTTCAAGAAAACTTTTTACCAAAAAGAAATTTAGAAAACTATCCAGTTCATGGAATAAATATTGCAGCAAGAGAAGTTTCTGGAGATTTCTTCAGCTTTTATCCTCATAACGATAGTGTTTATTTTATAATTGCTGACGTTGCGGGGAAAGGAATTCATGCTGGAATGGTCATGGCAAAAGCATCAACTTTATTTGAAATAATGTCTAGAGATAAGGTGGATCCAGATGAAATGATGTTTCATATGAATAATGATTTATTTTTAACAAAAACAGGTGGAATGTTTGTTACTTGTATATTGGGTGAATACAATACAAGAACAGACGAAATAAGATGGGTAAATGGTGGACATCAACCAGCAGTTTTAAGGTCATCATCAGGTAATTATGAGCAATATGAAAGTAAGTCTCCACCAATGGGAGTAATACTACAAAAGGACAAGTCTGTTTACAATGTAAACAAGACCAAACTTGAGGATAGAAGATTTTTTGCATTTACTGATGGATTATCTGAAAGTCTAAATAGTGCTGGTGAAGAAATTGGAATAGATGGATCATTAAAAATTATAGAGGAAAATTTTAACCTAGATTCTAGCAAACAATTATCAGACATATCCAATTCAGTGATTAAAAATGCAGGTAGTAAATTAAGTGACGACCTAACCCTTATATCAATCGGAAAATAACAATTATAGTTAAATAAACCCGCGATCAAATATCACCTATAATATATTTTTATAAGAAAATATATTTAAGCGTGTCTGAAAAAAATCAAAAAATTGGAATCATAGGGGCAGGAATTCAAGGAGTTTGCAATGCTTTGTTTTTACAAAAAAATGGTTTTAATGTAACTCTTTTTGATAGAGAAGAGCCAGGTAGCGCTGCATCCTATGGGAATGCTGGACATTTTTCACCCTATGCTTCTGTTCCTTTAAATAGACCAGATGTAATAGCAGATGTTCCATCAATGTTAATTAGTTCTCGTGGACCTTTAGCTTTAAAATGGAATTATGTTCCAAAAATGATCCCTTGGTTTGCCCGATTTATATTAAACTGTAGAGAGGAAAAAATGATGCATACAGCAAAAAATATGCATCAAATTTTAGACTTATCATTACCTGCTTTTGATGAATTATTTGATGATATTAATCTTGAAGGATTAGTAGAAAATAATGGAATTTTATATGTTTGGAATAACCAGAATATGAAAAGTAGAGAGTTAGAAATAAGAATTAGAGATCAATTAGGAGTTAAACAACAGTTGGTAAACAAAAAAGAAATTCACGATCTCGAACCAAATTTAAAACCATTTTACCATGGAGGTGTATTTTATGATTACGCCAGACATGCAAGAAATCCTAGAAAGATCTTAATCAAACTTTTTGAAAATTTTGTAAACAAAGGTGGAAAGTTTTTAAAACTAAATATTCAAGATATAGATTTTGATGAGGAAAAACCTGTTTTAAGAACAGAAACACAAAGATTTATTTTTGATAAACTTGTAATAGCCTGTGGAGCTTTTTCAAAAAGATTGACCGACAAGCTTCATGAAAATATTCCTCTGGATACTGAGAGAGGATATCATGTTCATTTTAAAGATTATGATCATTTAATTTCAAGGCCGATTGTTTATGCAAATAGAGGATTTGGAATGACACCAATGGAGCAAGGTTTAAGAGTTGTTGGAACAGTTGAATTTGGTGGACTTGAAAATTCACCATCTAAATCAAGAATTAAAAACTTGATTTTAAATGCTAAAGATATGTTAGATGGTTTGCCAGAACATAAAGATGAATGGCTTGGTTTTAGGCCCACATTGCCAGACTTTCTTCCAGTTCTAGGGCCTTCAAAAAACTATAAAAATGTTTTTTATTCTTTTGGTCATCATCACTTAGGCTGGACACTTGGTGCAATATCAGGAAAAATTATATCTAAAATGATCTCAGGCGAGAATACCAACTTAGATTTGCAACCATACAGTTCAATAAGGTTTAGTTAAAAGTAATCTTTTATAGTAATCTATTTAATGCTTCAAAATAAAAGTAATATTATAATTGCATCTATTTTGCTTTTTTTAGCTGCTTTGTTTTGGTCTGGAAATTTTATTGTTGGAAAGATTGCAGGTTTAAATGATATACCTCCAATTTCATTAAACATATTGAGGTGGTCACTGGCCTTTCTAATTTTACTACCTTTCACTTACAAAGAGATGCTTGAAAAAAAAGAATTAATTTTAAAAAATATCTATCTCTTATGTTTTCTTGGAATCACAGCAGTTAGTATTTTTAATTCAGCACTTTTTTATTCTTTGAAAACTACACAAGTAATTACGGGTGTACTTATGATTTCTACTGTTCCGGTTATGATAATTTTATTTTCTATTATTTTAAAAATAGAAAAAACTAATACCTTTCAAGTTGTTGGAGTTATATTTTCTCTTTTAGGTGTTTTATTTATAATTTCAAAAGCAAATTTTGAAGTCTTTAGAAATTTAGCTTTTGAAAAAGGAGATTTATTTGCATTATTTGCAATGAT